>Ga0172379_10004758_pt1 | contig 19654 bp, 14 predicted proteins | sample GrowelOW334metaG_FD_119756 | JGI IMG/M metagenome (GOLD analysis project Ga0172379, IMG submission 119756) | Groundwater microbial communities from an aquifer near a municipal landfill in Southern Ontario, Canada - Groundwater well OW334 metaG | ecosystem: Environmental > Aquatic > Deep...
ACCATATCCAGTACCAGTGGAGCCAAAGGCTATTGCGGTGGTAGTATATGTATTACCCATCATATTGATATCCGCTATCTGGGTGTAGCCGGCATCTCCGGCATAGCCGATATACGTCACGCCAGTAGTTACTACTGCACCAGGGTCAATCCTCACCGTGCCTAATGCGCCTGCTATGTTCGCAGTGCTCTGGCCTACCATAAAATTACCCGTGATAGCCAGCTCGCCTTTGATGGTTAAAAAAGAATGAATCCCCGCGGTGGGAAGCAGAGACACGCCGGTGCCTACTGCTTTGGCAGCGCCAACCATATCTGTACCAATGATACACTCTTTAGCGTTGTTAATAACAGCCGTATCACCGGCGATTGGAATACCAGTATTCCAATTACCTGCGACATTCCACGCGTGGTTGCCGGAAACACCCGGGTTCAGCCATGTACGGGTTGCCGCCTGGGAACTTGCCGAAAAGAACACACACAAAACAAACGCTAAAACAAATTTCACTGCTTCCTTCTTCATTTTTAATCTTTCAAAAATACTTACTCTATTGTATGTTATACTCGTTTGTGTGTGTCCATACACCTTGCATGCCCCCGCCCAACTATACCGCTTAAGCCTCGTTTCTAATAGAGTATCAAATTTTCCTTGAAAAATCAAGGTTTTTTAACTTTATCTCGAAGATATTTCAGCCACAATAGAGCATATCGCATAATCCCACTTTTTAGGGTTCTATACCGGATTTTTAATGGTATAAATGAGGTTTTAGTGTTGTATTTCGGGTATTGTGCAAATACTATTGCTGTCGCAGACTCTGATAATTGAGGAAAATTGCTATTGACATTTACGGACAAATTTCATACTGTGTCCACAAATGTCTATACGGCAGGAAAAATTTCGATGCAATTGACGGTAAGAGATGTCTCCAAACTGTTTGCGGTGAGCGAAAAAACAGTTTATCGCTGGCTTGACCATCAATCTCTGCCCGGTTATCGTGTCAACAGCCAATATCGTTTCAACCGCGCAGAACTGTTAGAATGGGCAATGGCCAACCGCATCAATGTCTCCACCGAACTTATCAGCGAGCCTAAATCTGCAGGTGTAAGGTTAGAGGGACTTGGCGAAGCTCTCGGCGCAGGCGGTATTTATTACCGCGTAGGCGGAGCTGACAAAAAAACCGCACTGCGATCGGTCGTTGATATGATGCAATTGCCGCCAGAGGTTGACAAGGAATTTTTGTTCAATGTACTTCTTGCCCGTGAAGAAATCGCATCGACAGGTATCGGTGAAGGCATCGCTATTCCACATGTTCGCAATCCAATTGTTTTACACGTGCCTCAGCCAACTGTTTCGCTGTGCTTTCTCGAAAAGCCGATTGATTTTAAGGCTATTGATGGGAGGCCGGTGTATTGTTTGTTCACAATTATAAGCCCGACTGTGCGGGCGCATCTGCATCTGCTTTCGCGATTGAGTTTTGCGCTTCGCGATTTAATGTTAAAAAACGCAATTGAAACTCAGGCCTCACGTGAAGTTATTTTCTCTCACATCCGCAGGGTTGAGGCGGAATTAGACGAACCGAAGACTACATCGCCGGAGCAACAGGAGTAATAAATGTCCGCCGTGCTGGCTGGTATAATTTTTGTTATTTTGACCGGGCTGATTTCATTATTTATCAGAGATGGGAAAAACTGTACACGTTTTGGGGCGGCAGGAATTATCGCGGGGTTTATACCGGTTGTTATAGTCGCTGTTAATGTGCTGTGCAGTGGGGCAGCAATTTCACTCAGAATTCCATGGCAAGTACCTTATGGCTCATTTTACGTTGAGATAGACAGTTTGTCGGCGTTATTTTTGATGGCGATTGCGGTGTCCTGCTCGGCTGCGGCGATTTACGGCTGCGGGTATATGATTTCATATAAAGACCGACGATTAGGTGTGCCGACGTTTTTCTTTAATATGCTGGCAGCAGGTATGGCGATGGTTGTGATGGCACGCAATGGCGTACTGTTTCTTGTGGCATGGGAGATAATGTCGCTGGCATCGTATTTCCTTGTAACATTTGATGATGAACACGAATCTGTCCGGCAGGCGGGATGGATATATATAGTCGCCACTCATATAGGCACGGCATTTCTAATGGCTTTTTTTGTGATGGTCGGCAAATACAACGGCACGCTCGATTTTGATCGTATCGGCGTATTCGGTCGAGAGGCTTCTGTGCTGTTTATGCTGGCATTAGTCGGATTTGGAACAAAGGCGGGCATTATGCCCTTGCACGTCTGGCTGCCTGAAGCGCATCCTGCCGCGCCAAGTCATATTTCAGCGGTGATGTCGGGGGTGATGATTAAGATGGGGATATACGGGATTATTCGCACGATTTCAATTATGCCCGGCGTGGAGCTTTGGTGGGGGTGGCTTTTAATCTGGCTGGGAATTATTTCTGGCATATTGGGGATTTTATTTGCGTTGGCGCAGCACGACATAAAAAGAATGCTCGCTTATTCGAGCGTAGAAAATATCGGGATTATTCTCATCGGACTTGGCCTTGGCATAATCGGCATCGCAAGCGGGTCAAATGTGCTTGTGATATTCGGTTTTGCCGGCGCTCTGCTGCATACAATCAACCATTCATTATTTAAAAGCCTGCTGTTTATGGGGGCAGGCGCTGTTGCCCATTCGACCGGCACTCGCAAAATGGATTTGCTCGGCGGTCTTATTAAGGGTATGCCTAAAACGGCAATGGTGTTTGTAATAGGCGCGGCGGCAATATGCGGTATTCCGCCGCTGAACGGATTTTTCGGGGAATTTCTTTTATATTACGGTTCGTTCGCAGCGATTCTTTCTGATGGAGTGCGGATGGCTGTGCCGACGATAACGGCGATAGCGGCTCTTGCTTTAATCGGCGGTCTTGCGCTGGCGGCATTTACAAAGGTATTCGGTATTGTATTTCTCGGTCAGGCCAGGACGGCAGAAGCGGCAAACGCCAAAGAGGCGCATTGGGAAATGATTGCCGCGATGTGGATACCGGCAGGACTTTGTCTGGCGGTAGGCATAGCCGCCCCGCTGCTCCTGCCTACGATAGTAAGGATTGTTCTGCAAATAACGCCTGCGGTTAGCGGAGATATTAGTACAGCGGTAAGCAGCGCAAATACGATATTCTGGCCCGTTGTTATTTCATCGTTGTCGTTTGTGGTTCTTGCCGTGACTATCGCGATATTCAGACGCAGACTTTTGCGGGACAGGACTGTGGCACAATCTGTAACGTGGGACTGCGGTTATGCGGCCCCTACATCACGGATTCAATACACGGCATCATCTTTTTCGCAGCCGATTGTAAGTATGTTTAGAGATATATTAGCGTGGCGATTCAAGACCAAGCGGATAACCGAATTGTTTCCGCTGCAGGCACAGTTTGAATCTCATACACCTGACATCAGCAGTGAATATATTTACAGGCCTGTGTTCAAGTGGATTGATAAATTTATGGGCAAGATGCGATGGGTGCAGTACGGTATCGTGCAGGTTTATGTGCTTTATATCGCAATTACGCTATTGATTCTTCTGATGTGGAAATTGAAATGATAAATTTTGCGATGATACTTCAGCCTGTTTTAGGTATTGTGCTTGCACCGATGCTGCTGGGCGTAATCAATCGCGTCAAGGCGAATTTCGCGGGCAGGCGCGGCCAGCCTGTGCTTCAGCCATATTATGATTTGCGGCGGCTGCTTCATAAGGGCGTAGTTTACAGTTCAACAACATCGTGGATATTCAAAGCGATGCCGGTGATTTGTCTTTCTGCGGTTTTGCTGACAGTGTTTATTGTACCGATAGGCTGCGATAAAACGCTGCTGGGTTTTAATGGCGATTTGATACTTGTCGCATATTTGCTGGGGCTGATGCGATTTTTCCTTGTCATCGGTGCCTTGGATACCGGTTCAAGTTTCGAGGGAATGGGCGCAAGCAGAGAAGTACAGTTTTCCGCGTTGGCGGAGCCTGCATTATTTATCGCTCTGGCGGCAATGGCTCGGCAGACTTCGAGCATTTCGTTTTCAGGAATTTTTTCAGCCATTACACCTGCGGTATGGACGAGTAATTGCGCAACACTGCTGCTGGCTGCGGCGGCGATGATTATTGTTCTTCTTGCTGAGAATGCCCGTATTCCGGTGGACGACCCGAATACGCACCTTGAGCTGACGATGATACACGAAGTAATGGCACTCGATAACAGCGGGCCGGATTTGGCGTTTATTATGTATGGCGCGGCTCTGAAGCTGTGGATATTCGCAGCGATACTCGTCGGAATTATCGTGCCCTGCGGTGCGATGTCTTTGTGGCTGTCGATGCCGATTGCTGTGGCGGCGATTTTTGTCGTGGCGATTTTAACAGGTATAGTCGAATCATGTATGGCAAGGCTGCGGCTTATATATGTGCCTCATCTGCTTTTTGCGGCAATCGCTCTTGCAATACTGTCTCTTGTTTTTGCGTTAAGGAACTAAACTTTGTGGACTGATATTATAATGGTGCTGCTGATACTTACGAATATGGTTATTCTGGGTACGGGCAGACTTCGCGCGTGCATTCGCGTGGTTGCGACGCAGGGAGTAGCTCTGGGTATATTGCCGCTGCTGATACATAAATTTGAGATGCAGCTGCTTGTGTTCGCGGTTCTGAGCGTGGCGATTAAGGGTATCTTATTTCCAATGGTACTCTGGCGGACTCTGCGGCAGTTGAATGTCTGGCGTGAGGATGACCCTTATGTCGGATATGGGTTATCGCTGCTGGCTGGGCCGGTTGCGCTGGTTTTTTCGTCCTGGATAGGCACGCGTCTGCCGCTGCCGTATAGTGTGAACTCGGCGATGCTTATTCCGGTTGCACTATTCACGCTGATAGTGGGATTGTTCCTGATTGTTGGCCGAAAGAAGGCGCTGATGCAGGTACTGGGATATTTGGTGCTTGAAAACGGTATTTACGCGTTCGGTATGGCTATCGCAAAACAGCAGCCGCTGTTAATCGAACTTGGAATTCTGCTCGATGTATTCGTTGGCGTATTTGTGATGGGTATCGCAATTTTCCATATCAGCAGACAATTTGACCATATAAATACCGACCAGTTGAGTACGCTAAGGAACTGATGATGATTTGGGCATTACTACTGATACCATTTGCCGCGGCGATATTGAGTCTGCTTATTCACGCGGACGGCTTGCGGCGAATTATTTTAGTTATCGCTGCCTGCTGCCATACGACTGTTATGGCGGCAAGCTGGGTGTGGACAGGCCAGTCAATACTGAACGGCTGGTTTGTAATTGACCCTATTGCGCAATTGTTTTTGAGCATTACGAGTGCTCTGTTTCTTATGGCATCATTTTATGCTGTCGGATACCTTAAAGCTGAACAGCACGGCAGTAAAAAGGATTTTCAGGAAGAAGAATTTTTCGTTAATGCGCCGGAAGCAATATTCACGGCCTGCCTGCTGATGTTTTTGATGACAATGACGATGGTTATCACCAGCCAGCATTTCGGGATGCTGTGGGTTTCGATGGAAGCCACAACACTTGTGTCTGCGCCGCTGATTTATTTTCATCGCCAGCATCGTTCGCTTGAGGCGACCTGGAAATACCTGCTGATTTGTTCGGTCGGCATCGCAGTATCTCTGTTAGGCAATTTTTTTCTCGCGATTGCCGCCTCGTCACAGGATGGCAGCACGATACCTTTGATGCGATGCGACCTTATCGCCCACGCTTCGCAATTGTGGGCGCCGTGGATAAAAGCGTCTTTTATATTTTTCTTAGTCGGCTACGGCACAAAAATGGGGCTTGCCCCACTGCATACCTGGCTTCCCGATGCGCATTCCGAGGCGCCATCTGTTGTATCTGCGCTTTTATCAGGAACGCTGCTAAATTGTGCATTTGTGGGCATTCTGCGGGCTTATGAGGTAACGGCGGCGGCAGGTTGTCTGCCTTTTGCGCAGGATTTATTAGTTCTGTTCGGGCTTGTCTCTATGGGGTTTGCGGCGGTATTTGTCGTGGGGCAGGCGGATTATAAACGTATGCTCGCCTATTCAAGCGTCGAACATATAGGCATACTCGCTCTGGGCGTCGGGCTTGGCGGAGCGGCTGTATTCGGCTCGATGCTGCACGCGGTCAATCATTCGCTTGCCAAGGCGGGAATGTTTTTGGTGGCCGGCAATATCGTTGCGGCATATAAAACAAAAACTGCGAGCAAGGTGCGCGGTATGCTCAGAAAAATACCGGCATCTGGATTGCTGTGGACGGCGGGACTGCTGGCAATTACCGGTTTTCCGCCATTCGGAACATTTATGAGTGAATTTACGATTTTAAAGTCAGGCATTGAGCAGGGACGGTATTTTGTCGCAACAGCATATCTGATACTTCTGGCGATTATTTTTGTGGGCATTTCCGCTATCGCGTTTCGTATGACGCAGGGACGGGACGCTGAAGATGCTTCTGTAAAAACCGAAAGATTCGGCGCTATTGTGCCGCCTGCGATACTGCTGTGCGGTGTGCTGCTGCTGGGTGTTTATATCCCAACGCACCTGAGTGATATTTTACATACCATTGCCGGTTTACTGGGAGGCCGATAATGAGCCGACAACTGCTTACTATATATAACTGCAAAACCGCGGATATCAGCGCATTGCCTAATCTGGAGATAAATGATTTTCGCAATACCGTTATCAGCAGAGTTGATGAAGGTATGCGTATAGCCTCGCTGTTCGGTATGCCTGTTGATAACAATATTGTAAAACTAATAGCTGTTCTTGCTGACGACAATCAGGGATTGCTGCATCTGACATCGACTGATGTAAAAGAAAGTTATCCATCGCTGACACCTGATTGTCCGCAGGCGCATTGGTTTGAACGTGAAATCGCCGAACAGTTTGGGATATGCCCAAATGGTCATCCCTGGCTCAAACCTATACGTTTTCATCGGTCATATACTGGGCAGGATGTATGGAAGCGTTCTGCGGATTTGCCAATTCAGCCATCTGTAACGAATTTTTTCCGTGTCGAGGGCAGTGAGATTCACGAAGTCGCCGTTGGCCCGGTACATGCGGGAATAATCGAGCCGGGACATTTTCGTTTTCAGTGCAGTGGTGAAAATATTTTGCACCTGGAAATATCGCTGGGCTATCAGCATCGCGGCATTGAACGGCAAATGGCAGGTTCACCACATAAGCGGTCGATTCATTATATCGAAACGGCGGCAGGCGATACAACTATCGGACACACTATGACATATTGTCATATTCTCGAATCGCTGGCGGGATGTTCGGTTCCTGCCAGAGCGCAAATGCTGCGTGGAATTGCTCTTGAACTCGAACGACTTGCCAATCATACCGGCGACCTGGGCGCGCTGGCTGGCGACATAGGCTATCTGCCGACCGCGTCGTTTTGCGGACGTATTCGCGGCGATTTTCTTAATATGACCGCAATATTGTGCGGCAACCGTTTTGGCCGAAGCTTTGTAATGCCAGGCGGAACGGTCTTCGACCTCGAAAAAAAACATATTGATGATTTGCGCAAGCGTTTGGCAGAGGCTCTAAAAGATGTAACAAATGCGGCAGGCTGTTTGTGGACAACGCCTTCGGTATTAAGTCGATTTGACGACACCGGCATATTGACGGAACGGACGTGCAAAGAATTAGGAATCGTCGGGCCACCGGCTCGTGCCAGCGGTTTGCAATGCGACTGCCGATATAATTTCGCAAGCGGAATTTTTCAGTTCCAGCAGATACCTGTGGCAACATGGGGAACAGGAGATGTTTTCGCGCGTGCTTATGTTAGATGGCTTGAGATACAGCACTCGGCGGCATTTATCAACAGCGTACTCGATATAATGACACCCGGTCAGATACAAACTAATGTCGCTCCCGCTGCGCCGAATAAAATTGTTGCGGCGATGACAGAGGGCTGGCGAGGCGAAATATGCCATACAGCCATAACCGACAGCAGTGGGAAACTTGTACGTTATAAAATTGTTGACCCATCGTTTCATAACTGGGCTGGGCTGGCTGTCGTGATGCGGAATCAGCAAATATCCGATTTCCCGCTGTGCAATAAAAGTTTCAACCTTTCTTACTGCGGACACGACCTGTGAGGCTGTTATGTTAAAAGCAATGATATCACGAATAAAACAGGGTTATCGCACATATCCGTTTCCGGCGAAACAGCCTGTTATGCCTGAACGCTTTAGAGGCAGACCGATTCTGCATTACGACAAATGCAATAAATGCCGGATGTGCGAAAAAAACTGTCCGACCGGTGCGATAGTTTTTAGAGACAATAAAGTTTGTGTCGATTTGGGCAAATGTATTTTTTGCGGAAAATGTATGCAGATATGCTCAAATAATGTTATCGAATTTTCAAAAAATTATCGTCTCACGGCAAACCGGCGTGATGATTTGCTGATTTCAGATGCCGAGGTAAAACTGGCGCAGGCGATTGACAAGGAAAGTCAAAGGATATTCGGCAGGTCTCTCAAACTCCGCCAGGTCAGCGCAGGCGGATGCAACGCCTGTGAGGCAGATACTAATGTGCTGACAACGCTTACTTACGACCTTAGCCGATTCGGCATTCAGTTTGTCGCTTCACCGCGTCACGCTGACGGAATCCTTGTTACCGGCCCTGTAACGGAAAATATGAAGCTGGCGCTGAAAAAAACTTATGATGCGATTCCGGCACCGAAATTTGTAATCGCTGTCGGCGCTTGTGCAATTTCAGGGGGAATTTACGCAGGGCATTCGGAGGTTAACGATGGAATCAACGGCATAGTATCAGTAGATTTATATATCCCCGGCTGTCCACCACATCCATACACTATCCTCGATGGGCTTATAACCTTTCTTGGCCGTTATAACAGCAGCGCGGTCAAGCCTGGAGGCGATGGGAGATAACTTTAATAAATCGTTTGTGAAAATTAAGAAAACTGTATGAGCTAAAACCGTCAATCAAAATAGACCTCTTTATAGTCTAATTTAAGCTGAAGGCGTATATCCTTAATTTTCTTGCAATATTGACCCGTTGAGTATAAAATAAGCTGGAGTTTGTTTGAGCGTGTTTTTAGTTTTTTATTATCGGCTTTTGACGTGAGCAAAACCATTAACACAAATTCTTATTCGCAATGAGCTCATTACAATTATATTGTAATTTACAAAATAGTTGCAGCCAAGGTTGTATTAATTAAGAATATAAATAAAATAGCATTTATTATAAGTCTTTATTTTATAAATATTTATGGGTAGGTAGCTCAGCTGGTAGAGCAACGGACTGAAAATCCGTGTGTCGGTGGTTCAACTCCACTCCTGCCCATTTTTAACATATTTGAAGACAAGTAGTTATAGCTGCTTGTCTTCTTTTGTTTATGGGCAAAATCAGGTGTGCAACAGATGCACAACAAAACTCAACTTTTTCAGAAATTTTCCAAAAATAGGGTATACAAAACCATCTTTTATGGCAAAAAACCTCTGGCAACGATCGCTTCCACAACTCGATTTACTGCCATATCCATCGCCGCTTCACGCATCGTGAGCATCTTTTTTGCGGCATAAGTTTCAACATCAGCAAAACGCAACCTCATACGCTCGCTCAGTCGCCGTTCGACCTGTTCAAGCGTCATCTGTTCACGCTGTGTTTCCTGAGTATATTCGAGATACGACACAAATACTCCGCCGGCGTTGCAAAGAATATCTGGTATCACAAAAATTCCACGTTTTTTCAATATCTCGTCGGCTTCAGGCGTTGTCGGAGCATTGGCACCTTCGGCAATAATTTTTGCCTGCACCTTGTTTGCATTCCTAATTGTAATCTGGGATTGTGTTGCCGCTGGGATAAGTATATCGCAGGACACTTCCAGCACACCATCGCTGGTTATCGCCTTACTTCCGGCAAAGTCTTTCAATGACCCTGTGCTCTTGAAATGCTCCGCAAGTTTTTGCATATCGATGCCTGCCTCATTATAGACACCGCCATTCACATCCGCAACAGCGACAACTTTAGCGCCTGCCTGTGCAATCGCGATAGCTGCAATCGAACCGACATTACCAAAGCCCTGCACGGCCACACGAGCTTTCCTTATATCGATACCAAGCTTTTCACACGCCGCCAGCGTCGTATAGACCACACCTTTACCGGTCGCCTCGCGTCTGCCAACAATACCGCCCAGCACTACTGGCTTGCCGGTTACAAAGCAACCGTTGGTGATAGAAGTGCCTTCTGAATAAGCGATGCAATCGCGGATATGCCCCATATCGGTCTCGTTGGTGCCCATATCAGGGGCGGGAATATATATTTCAGGACCAACGTGCCGATGTACCGCACGGGTGAATGCACGGATAACCACTTCCTTGTCAGCAGCAGAAATTCCCGCAGGATCAATGCAAATACCACTTTTACCCCCGCCAAACGGAACACCAATCAGTGAGGTTTTCCACGTCATTTCCATCGAAAGACCGGTTATATCGTCCATTGTAACACTCGGCGACATCCGTATGCCGCCTTTTGCGGGGCCAATAGCGTCATTATGACGCACAACAAACGCCCGAAAATGCAGCTTGCGGCCACTGGCAAGAGTTGGGTTTGCGGTGATTTCAATTTTTTCCTTCGGCTCACTTAGACGCGAGAGCATCGCATCATCAAGACAAAGACGCCCAGCGGTCAGTTTTAGATTATGCAGTGCGGTTTTTAAAATCGTATTTTCCATAATTATGTTTCCCAATAATTTAAAGTGCAATAACCTGCCGCATTTTATGCGATTCAAGAGCCGCGGTGAAGAGACTATGGCTTGCGGCTACTTCCTGCGGTGTTACACAGCCGGCAAATTTTTTCGGCGATTTGCCGTGCACAAGTTCATAACAAAATGCCGCCCACATCTGGAGGATGGAATCAGAGAAGCCCATCTGAAAGATGCCGCCAGTGATTGACTTATACGCCACTTCATGCCCCATATCAATATTCTGCCAAGATTGCTGGCCGCCCTTGTATTCAAGAATTTCCAGCGTATTTATCTGTTTACTGCTCCAGCGGACGCATGCTTTTGTGCCCCATATTTCAAGGTACCAGTTATTTTTATTACCGGGAGCAATACGATGTGTTTTTATGGTCAGAGGAAATGTCCAGCCTGTTTTAGTGTCCTTTGCCTCGCAGAAAAGTGTCGCATTGTCCCATGTCTTGCATAGTGCTTTGCCGCCTTTGCCATCAGGACGTTCCTTGACAATTTTTGAAAGCTGTGCGCGAACGTTAATCGGCATCCAGCCGGCCCTGAACGGCATATGACATGCGTGCATTCCTAAATCGCCCATGCAGCCGTATTCGCCATTGAATTCTATCATACGTTTCCAGTTGATGGGTTTATCGGCATCAAGATCGCTGGAATGCAGGAAGCCGCTGTGCACTTCGAGAATCGTGCCGAAAGCATCTGCCTCAATCATATCTCCTATACGCTGAACAGCAGGAAAGAACGGTGATTCGCTTGAACATCTGACGAAGACTTTAGGGTGTTTTTTAATACATTCTGTTATTTTATCATTTGCGGCCTTATCAATGCCAAAGGGTTTTTCGCCAAGCAGATGCTTGCCTGATTCAATCGCTGCGCAGTAGAATTCCTGATGCAGATTGTGCGGCACGGCGATATACACAGCTTCCACTTCCTTATTGGCAAGCAACTCTTTGTAATTTTTAGTTACCTGCTTTATTGTCGGAAGGTTTTGTGTGTACCACTCCATAATTTTTTCGCTGGCATCGCAAATAGCCACTATTTCAGGTTTGACATCCATTTCAGGCAAATGACACCAGCGGGCAACAGCAGAAGCAAATTCCCGACCCATCAGGCCGCAACCGATTATGCCGAATTTTACTGTTTTCATTTCAGTAATTCCTTTTCTGTTTCGCCAATCGCCTCGTCAATAATGTCGAGACCCTTTAATAAGACTTCATCTTCCATAACAATTGGCGGAGACATTCTGAGAATGTGGCCGGCAGGTATCCAGGCAAGACCTTTTCTAAACGCCTTTTGATAAACTAACTTGCCTGCCTCATTGAAAGGCTCTTTGGTCTTTTTATCTTTTACCAGCTCAATACCCATCAAACAACCCTTAGCTCGAACATCGCCAACAATCCGGTGTTCCGCTTTCATTTTCTCCATTCGCTTCATTGCAAGTTCGCCAAGATAAGCGGAGCGAGCCAGCAGATTTTCTTCTTCAATAGCTTCGATACAGGCAAGCGCTGCGGCACAAGCCATTGGATTGCCGCCATAACTGCTTGAAGCGGAAATAGACTCGAACGATTCCTTGAAAGGCTCTCTAACAGCTACGCAAGTTACGGGGAAACCATTTCCAAAGCCTTTGCCAATGGTAACAATATCCGGCACAACATCCCAATTTTCCATACACAGCCATTTGCCGCATCTGCCGAAGCTCGTCAATACTTCATCTATCATAAGCAGGAGTTTTTTTTCATCGCAGTATTTACGAAGTTTCGGAAAGAAATCATCGGGAGGCATAACAGAGCCGCCCCAGCCCTGAATCGGCTCAAGTACAAAGCCTGCCACATTGCCAACAGTACCCTTACTAATATACTCATCAAAAAACTCAATATACTTTTCCGTATTAACTGAGCCATCGGGCCTTATAAACATTGGCCTGTAAGTATTCGGCCTTGGAACCATGTGCATTCCCGGCGCTCTGCATACACCATAAACACTGGAACGAATGTGCCCCAGCGAAACACCGCCGTAAGTTTTGCCGTGGTAATCATAGAAGCATGAAATCATTTCGTTTTTGCCTGTTGCCGCGCGGAGAACACGCTGACCTGCCTCAACAGCCGTTGTGCCGGAATCATAAAACTGGAAGCCGGTTAAATCACCGGGCAAAATTTCTGCAAGTTTTTCAACAAGTCTGGTTTTAATTTCAGTGGTAAAATCATGGCAGTTCATCATTCTCGCAGCCATTTTCTGGACAGCTTCGGTAACTTTGGGATGACAGTGGCCTAATGTTGTAACATATATGCCGGATGAAAAATCAATGTATCTGTTGCCATCAGCATCAACAAGTTCACATCCCTTGCCATGGTCAAAAACTACGGGGAACAGCTTTACCTGCTCACTAAGACCTTTGAAGTATTTTGTGCATCTTGTGTGCAATTCCTTCGATTTCGGCCCCGGAGGCGCTATTTTAATATCCGGAACCTGTTTTAAATCCAAATGTGCCCATTTAGGTGCGGAAATAGTTTTGTTTGAAGCCATTTTAATTACTCCTATTATAAGTTAAATTTCACAGATTATTATTTTTGTTCCTGTTTTTTTCAACTCAGACAATTGCTCTTTAGTGATTTTGCTGTCAGTAATCAAAGCCTCTGCCTCTGAAAGCATTCCATTTGAAGCAAGGTCAGTTTGACCAATTTTAGAACTGTCGGAAAGAATATAAGTTCTCTTGGCGCGGCGGCGTATCTTCTGGTCAACTTTGGCTATCCGCATATCAGTATTGAACAGTTCGCCATTTAAGCCGATACCATCGGCGCCCTGAAACGCTATGTCGGCCGCAAACATGGCAAGAGTCGCCTCGGTAACAGCGCCGGTAAGGTCGGGGCTGCCCTCGCGGATGCTCCCGCCAAGTAATATCGTTTGCACTCCTTTTGAAAACTGCAAAACAGATGCAACCGCAAGGCTCGGGGTAATGACCGTAAGATTGCCAAAATCCTTCAAGAGCTGCGCCAGTTCCAGCGTTGTTGTGCCGGTATCAAGGATTATTCTGGCACCGGGCTTGATCAGCTTTACCGCTTCATGGGCGATGGCCTGCTTTGCCCTTTGATTGGCTTTACGGCGGGCGGCAAAATCAAATTCAAATATCATCTGCTCGGCGACAACCGCGCCGCCGTACGTTTTGCGGACGCTGCTGGTCTGCTCGAGTTTGGCCAGATCGCGGTGAATGGTCATCTCGCTGACCTTCAGGAGCCGGGCAAGATGGCTCACCGAAACAGAAGATTGCCGAGAAAGCATGTCGCGAATTTTTTCAAGCCGCTGCTGGGCCGGAACTAAATTTTTCTTTGTAACCATATTGACTATCAAATTGGAATATGTTATTTTATTCATAATATAACATAATCTAACATTATGGCAAACAAAATCTGGCAACTTGTAAAGATTTTTGTAAACTATATCAGGGAATAATGCAGAATGCGAACTTTCGTAAAAAAATTGACAAGGACAAAGGTTATTAGAGTACTAAGTTAAGGAGAAGCATATGACATTACTTGCAGGCGCAGCACAAGTTGATATATCACCAAAGGATTCGCAGTTTCTTTTTGGATATCCGCATGTCGAGCGGTACAGCACCGGAATCAATGATCCGCTGCTGAGTTCGGCGCTTTATCTTAATGACGGCCGGACGGCAGCGATGATTATTGCGAATGATATTGTTTTTGTGGGCAAAAAAAGTGCACAGCGCATTCGTGAACGTATCACCGCACAAACCGGCATTCTCGCCGGCCATATCATGATAAGCGCAACGCATACTCATTCTGGGCCTATCACGGTGGATTACATCAGCAACGAGGCCGATCCCATCGTGCCAAAGGCCGACCAGAAATACGTCCGATTCATGGAGGACCGGATAGTCGAGGCGGCCGTGATGGCGTATAAAAATACACAGCCTGCCCGCATCGGCCTTGCAATTGCCGACAGTACCGGCGTTGGCACCAATCGTCGCAGTCCTGATGGCCCCGCCGACATGAATGTACCGGTGCTGCTGATACAAAATGCCGCCGGCACCGAATTAATAGCGTGTATGCTCGTATGTTCGATGCACCCGACCGTATTGCATGAAGATTCAAAACTTGTCAGCGGCGATTTCCCGGCGTATGCGCGTATGTATCTGCAAAAACATTGTGTCGGCACAAAATGTGCCGTACTGCACCACACAGGCCCATCCGGCAATCAAAGCCCGCGGCATGTGACCAAAGCAAATACATTTGCTGAAGCACAGCGTCTCGGTGAAATATTGGGCAAGGCGGTCGAAAAAGTCCTGCCGACAATACAGTTTCAAACCTCAGCGTCAATCCAGTGCAAACAAGCTCTGATTGATTTGCCCAAACGATCATTCTCCGGTATGGCGGCCGCACAGGAAAAACTCGAGAAATCTGTCGCACGACTCGAGCATCTTCGCACAAGCGGCGCGCCGCGTCAGGAAGTCCGCACGGCGGAATGTGATTGGTTCGGTGCGGAAGAAACACTAACGATGGCGAAAGCCGCCGCCGAAGGCAGATTGTCGCAGGCATATCCGGAAGTGTTGCCCGCCGAAATTCAAATCGTGAAAATCGGGCAGTGGGCCTTCGTGGGTTGGCAGGGCGAATGTTTTGTCGATTACGCGCTGGCAGTCAAAAAGCTTTGTGCAAATACTTTTATCATATCCTGTGCAAATGGCGAATTGCAGGGCTATATTGTGACCAAAGAGGCCGACGACGAAGGCGGTTACGAAGCGTCAAACGCACTTTTTAGTTATAAAAGCGGCGACATAATGGTGCAAAAGACCGCAGAATTATTGCGGACAATGTGAGGTCGGCGTGGAATTTGCTGCCGGCATAGACCTTGACACCAGCAGGAATATTTCAAAAAATTATAAAATATGATGTTAAAAAAATAGACATAAGGAGAAATATTCATGAAAAAGAATATAAATGTATTGGTTGCGCAATCGGGCGGACCGACGCCGGTGATCAACAACTCTCTGCGAGGAGTCATAGAAACCTGTCGCAATTACCCGTCCAAATTCGGGAAAATCTATGCCGGCTGGCACGGAGTTGAAGGCGTTCTCCAAGAGGAACTGATTGATATATCGGCTCAACCCCAAAAAGAAATTGATCTATTGGCTACAACTCCTGCCGCAGGAGCTATTGGCACATGCCGCTATAAGCTGTCGGATGATCGTGTGGAAGATTTTGAGCGAATTATCGAGGTGCTAAAAGTTCACAATATTGGTTACTTTTTCTACATTGGCGGAAATGACTCTATGGATACCGCCAATAAGGTGTCCAATTTAGCTAAAGAGAAACAGCTGGATCTTACCGTAGTGGGAATTCCGAAAACGGTTGATAATGATTTGGGCGATCAGAAATTCACATACCTAGACCATACCCCCGGTTATGGCTCAATCGCTCGTTATTGGGCTTATTTAATCCAAAATGCCAATCAGGAAAGCCTTGGTTGTTGCACGCACAATCCCGTCATCGTCTTAGAGGCAATGGGCCGCGGCACGGGTTTCATTCCAGCCGCTGCCCGGCTGGGAGATCCAAACCGTGAAATGCCTTTACATCTCTATTTGCCGGAATCAAAATTTACTCTTGAGGAAATTGCCGACACCGTCAGTGACGAGCTTAAACAAAGCCCGCGTTGTATTGTTCTTGTCAACAGAGGGCAGGATTTCGGAGCTTTCAGTGAGAAACGCGACGCCTTTGGGCATACCGACGGTGAAGATCCTTACGGGCGCACGAACAGCACAATTGTCACCCACTATTTGAATTCAAAGAAGCTTTCCAAATATGGACCGGCTTGGTGCAATGTTTCCGGGCTTGAACAGCGTATGGTGTCGGTGCTTGCCTCCAATGTTGATATCGAGGAAGCTTTTCTCGTTGCAAGGCATGCCGTTGAAGTGGCTCTCAAGGACGGAACGGGTTGGATGTCCACCATTGAGCGTAGACCCGGAGACACCTATGAAGCCTACTACGACAAGGTTTCGTTACCTGTAGTTGCGAACTCTGTACGGGAGGTACCGCATGAATGGATTACAGAAAGCAGATATGATGTGACTGACGATTTCGTTAAATACGCCAAACCTCTCATCGGTGACGATTGGGTCAAGGTGCCGCTTGAAGGTGGTATCCAGAGATTTGCCCGTTTCAAGAAAATTTTCGCGGAGAAACGGTGTAAAGAGTATGTGCCGATGATGTACAGGCCATAAAAAAAAACGCCATCCCCGAATCGAATGCCGCTACATTGAAACAACTTATGGGGTAGCTCTGCGGCGAAAATATGCCTTCACACATCGTTGCTACCGGTGGCGGGGCCAAAAGCAATTTGTGGCTTCAAATTAAGGCGAATATGCTGAAAACTGAAATGGTCTCGAGCCGGCCTGTCGCGGGGCTGCAATGTTCGCAGCAAATACCATCGGATGGTATTCCGCATCGCTATCGCCGCACCCATGGATTTCCATCAATAGAATATAATGACAAATCACACAAACGTACAGCCCTTTATGAGGACATTTTCGTCATTTTGGACAGGTGGCCGTTAACCGACTCTCTCTCTTCACAAAACTTCCGGTATTCATCCTGCATAATATGGTAATTACTAAGCGGCATACCGGGGAAAATTGAATTGCTCGCCATAAAAACATAACCACTTCCAGGCGAAGCATGTTCCAAACAATATCTCGCACTCATTCGAATGGCGTCTTCGGGGCCCTCCTGCAGCAAATTACATTGGACATTTCCCACAAGCGCAAGTTTCCCGTATGTTTGTTCTTTAACTTTTTTAATATCCATTCCTGCCATAGGATCGATGGACTGTAACCCGTGAGCGCCAGTTGCACAAATCATATCAAGAATAGACATAATATTCCCATCAGTATGATAAATCCCGATTAATCCTGTCTTCCTAATTTCCGAAAATAATTTTTGGGCATACGGCAGAACAAGTTCTTCGTAAATTTTGGGCGGTAAATACGTTCCAGAATTAAACGCCTGGTCATTGGGGACATATGCAACATCCGCTCCTGCATCGGCCAATTCATGGACTCGCCGAATTCCCCTTTCCAACATACGCTCGGCATCAATGTGAAGTCCTCGCATATCTTCGGCAAGACGAACAGAAAAGGCCATGTGATCCGTAATTATCTCTATGGCCCAAAATACGCTTGGAACCATACCAATGATTGCTTTAGAGTCACCAATCATCTTTCGCTCAAGCGAAATGACTTCCAGGCTTATTTCTCCTGCAAAAGGATTCCATGCAAAAATCGCGTCGTGATCATAACGCTCGGCAATCATCATTTCTAACCGAGCACATTTTTCGATTAACGCAGTTCGTATTTTACCAGAACTACGATTTAATTCCTCATACGAAGGAAAAGTCTCTCCAAATGCCTCTTGGGCAAGCTCAAAAGCATCGACACGGGCCGGCCTATCTACGGGTTTAAACAGCATTGATCGTAAAAATCTTTCTCGTCCTGTCATAAGTATTCAATCAAAATTATCATTTCTAAAGTGCCATCACTCTTTCGATTTATCCAATAGGATTTTAATGGTCTCTAATCCATTCCAATCTGGTTCTGATTCTGCTTATATAACTTGCCGGTGTATCCGGCAAAGGAAGAGGATTATCAGGATTAGCAACTACGGTATCTAATTGCGTAAGTGCAATTGTCGCGTTTATTACATCGCCGCAATCCAAATTTGGTAATCTATACTGGGCCGGCATATCTAAATGCCATGTGCTGTTGTTTTCGACGAATTTCAATATCTTAACCATTGTCGCTTTAGTAGCCGATGTGGCAAGCAATCCGGCGATCTCATCGATTATCTGGTCGGATGTCATGCCGTCTGTCACACACAAACGTGCAAATGCGTAAACATTAAGACTCTCATTCCTGCCCCATACATCCATATCAGTATTACATGTCATACCATCAAGCTTGAGTGTTTTGGCCTTATTTACCATATCCCTGATATATCGTACTTCAAGTTGGGTTTGATGTACACCGTCATCAGTCAGATCATACGGCCACGCCCAAATATCTTTAACGGCCTTAGTACGGAGAGCGGCAACCTCACTTGCCGACGGATACAATTCCGGGGTCACGCCAAAGGTGACATACTGGGTCAAGGCAAGCGGTCTGTAATAGTTGTCGCATGCAACTTCAGCGCCGCATTCATATCCAAAAACTCCTTGCTCTACAAGATATTGTGCCATATCCACCTTCTCTATCCAGTAAGTTGCAGTCTCATATGAATGCACAATGGGCCATTGCCATTCGGGAAGACCCCAATCACTGACCATATATGCAGCATTTGGCGCATACTGCTGCACTTTGGCTCTGACAGCTTGCTCCATAGCAATAAAATCATCAACAGTAGTATTGGCATTTGTAACAGCGCCTGGGTCTCCGGGGATAAATACAAACCGGTCAGCATTAGATAAGTTTGTAATCGCAGTTTGAATGTAACCTAATCTTTCACTCATCTTAGCGGCATCATCTGGTGAAAAACAAAGCGGATTCGCATTGCCACTTTCATTCGGCCCGCCATATTGATTCATACATGCCAATAAAATAACAGATACTTTAAATCCATGGCTCTTGGCATCGGCAATTTTATTGCGCATATTCGTGTAATAAACGGAAAGCTGGTCTGGTCTCCAATAGAAACCAGTCTCAGCAACTTCGAGTATATTAAAACCGCTATTTTTCCAGAAATTATAGTCTGCAGTCTGTCCAACATAGGGCAAATATACATAAAGGCCAACTGTGCCTAATACTTTGTCAGCCCAGAGATGCGTAGTGTTCGTCTGTGAATCATAACCGACATAGACCTTGGCTGAACTATCGCCATTATACGCCGTGATCCAACCGTTAGTAATATACGTCTGGATA
>Ga0172379_10004759_pt1 | contig 19652 bp, 20 predicted proteins | sample GrowelOW334metaG_FD_119756 | JGI IMG/M metagenome (GOLD analysis project Ga0172379, IMG submission 119756) | Groundwater microbial communities from an aquifer near a municipal landfill in Southern Ontario, Canada - Groundwater well OW334 metaG | ecosystem: Environmental > Aquatic > Deep...
TCAATATTTAAATCAAAAGCAAAACATTATTCTGAGGAAAGAGCTAGTGGTCCCTCCCGAAAGATGGTACCGGCACTTCCTTGATTTAATGTCAAAACCCTTTGCAGGACCGCCACTTAGAGATTTGTGTCTCCAATTAAATTCAAAAAACTTAAATTCCTAATACTCTAGGAGTATATCATATTGCATAATATATGTCAAGGCAAATCAAAAAAAATGATCCAGAACCAACCGAGCCTAAAGATTACGACTTTTTAGACCAAACCCTCAGACCTTCCCAATGGAACGAATATATTGGTCAAGAAAACATCAAAAAAAACCTTCAAATACTACTTTCTGCTGCCAAAGAGCGGCAACACCCACCAGAACACCTGTTATTTTACGGCCCACCCGGGCTTGGCAAAACTACGCTTGCTCATCTTATAGCCAAAGAGACAACAAGTCAAATGCGCGCGACCTCTGGACCAGCCATTGAAAAAATAGGAGATCTAGCTTCTATACTTACCAACCTCTCTCCGGGCGATATTTTGTTTATAGATGAAATACACCGCCTCAATAAAACTATTGAGGAAGTGCTCTACCCAGCTATGGAATCACGATCATTAGATATTATCATAGGTAAAGGTCCAAGCGCTCGTACTATTCAATTAGATCTACCAGCATTCACTTTGATCGGGGCTACCACTAGGGTGGCCATGATCTCTTCGCCTTTGCGTAGTCGGTTTTCGGGTGGAGTTTTTAAATTAGAATTTTATACTCTCGAAGAAATCGAGAGCATCATACTACGTTCGGCCAAAATTTTGGGAGTAACTTTTGACAAAAAAGCGGCCGAAGCTATCGCCAAAAGAAGTCGGGCTACTCCTCGCACCGCCAATTACCTTTTGAAAAGAGCTCGCGATTACGCTCAAATCAAAAAAACTGATATAAATGAAAACGTAGTGAACGAAGCTTTTGATCTTTTAGGTATAGATCATGTTGGTTTAAATAATTCTGATATCACTCTCCTCAAAACGATCGCCAAAAAATTCAGAGGTGGGCCAGTTGGATTAAACACCTTAGCAGCTTCTCTCTCTGAAGAAGAAGCCACTATTGAAGAGTTCAATGAACCTTATCTTTTGCAAATCGGTTTTTTGGAGCGCACCCCACGTGGTCGCATACTCACCAAGCACGCTTATAACCATTTAGGTTTGGATATGCCAGTAGAAAAAAAATAAAAAATATTATAATATTCAAAATATGTCCGGGCATAATAAATGGTCAAAAATTAAAAATAAAAAAGCGGTCACTGACGCTCAAAAGAGTAAAATTTTTGGTAAATTAGTGCGTTTTATTGCAGTGGAATCAAAAAAAGCTAAGGGTGATGTAAACGCCCCGGGTTTACGTACCGCAATCGAAAAAGCTAAAGCCGAAAATGTGCCCAATGACAATATAGAAAGAGCTATCAAAAAAGGTACTGGTGGCGAAGCGGGAGAAATGGAACAAATCACTTATGAAGCATACGGCCCAGGTGGTTGCGCTTTGATTATTGAAACTCTGACAGAAAACCGCAACAAAGCTGCTCAAGAAATAAAACATATCTTAACTAAAAACGGTTTTGAACTAGCTATACCGGGATCAGCCACTTGGGCATTTGAAAAAAAAATAGGCAGTGGTGAATGGTTACCCAAAAACACTATGTCTGTTTCCGAAGAAGATGGTCAAAAATTGGATGTTTTGATAGAGGAACTCGAAGAAAATGATGAAGTTCAAGAAGTTTTCACTAATGCCGAATAGAAATGAATCACGAATTATGAAGTATGAATTATGGGAAAAATTTTTAGAGCTTAATTCTTAATTCATGATTCATAATTCAAAAATCTTAGGTATTGACCCAGGTTACGGGAGAGTGGGAGTCGCTATTGTCGAAAAATCAACTAGAAGCGAAAACTTATTACACTCTGAATGTTTTGAGACTGATAGTAAACTCCCCCACTTCCAAAGACTACTTTTGATAGGAGAAAAAATAAAAAATATAATAAAAAAATACAAACCAGACCAAATAGCTGTCGAGACTTTATTGTGGAGTAAAAACAAGAAAACCGCTTTGCAAGTAGCTGAGGCCCGAGGAGTAATACTTTTGGAATCTGCTCGGGCCAAAATTATATTAAAAGAATTCAATCCCAACCAAATAAAAGTAGCCGTCACTGGTTATGGCAAAAGTGACAAAAAACAAGTAATCAGCATGGTAGAAAAACTTCTAAAACTAGGACAATCAACTAGTGGAAAAAAAAGACAAGATGATGAATATGATGCTATCGCTATAGCTCTCACCTGTTCTGCTACCCACCACTCAACACAAAATATCTTATCCACAGAAAAGTTTATTTAAAATTGTTGCAAAAAATTTATAGTATGATAAAAAGTATAAAACTGATTGTTAATTATTACTAAAATTCAATCAGAAATTAAAAATTAAAATAATTTTTATGGATGATGATATGAGAGATGATGAGTTAGAAGAAGAAACTTTAAAACCCAAAGATCCGTTATTGGGAGATGATGATCTTTTGGGCGATGATGCTGATGCTGATGTGCCAGAAGAAGACGATGATGATGACGCTATGTAACAAAACAGCCCCGCTTACGCGGGGCTGTTTTGTTAGATTTTTATAATTACAAAAGTTTTCTTACCTATTTTTATTTTTCTTTCATGATCCCCCACCAACTCATTTACGTCAGTTATTTTTTGGTTTGGATAATCGGTAACTGCCCCAGCTTCAAGTAATCTTCTAAATTCCGACTTGGATTCTATGATTTTATTGTCTACTAAACAATCTATTAGTTTTACTTCTTTTGAAGCTATTAAAATTTGTGCACCCGCTGGAAATTCGCCTTTGCTAAAAATGCTCTCAAAATTCTCTTCCGCTTTTTCTGCTTCTTTTTCTCCATAATACATCCTGACCATCTCTCTAGCTAACTTCATTTTTATATCTCTAGGATTAACTCCGGATTCTAATTCTTTTTTGTGTTTTTCAATTTCAGACATTTCTAATCTGGTAGTTAATACAAAATATTTTATTATCAATTCATCTTTTAGCGACATAACTTTGCCATACATATCATTTGGCAAATCGAACAAATTAATTACATTTCCCCAACTGGAACTCATTTTTCTGCCGTCTAAACCTTCAATTAACGGGTTAGTCAAAATATCTTGCGGTTCTTGTTTGTAAAATCTTTGTAAATCCCTACCAGCAAGCAAGTTGAATCTTTGATCGGTCCCGCCGATTTCGACATCTGCTTCTATTGCCACCGAATCATAACCCTGCATAAGCGGATACATAAGTTCTCTAAAAGAAATTCGTCTACCCTCATCTAATCTTTTTTTGATATTTTCCCTGGAAATAAAATCACTTAAAGAAAAAACATCGGCCTGTTCGCATATCTTTTTGTAATTTAATTTACTCAACCATTCACTATTGTAATGAATTTCGCATTTATCTATATCAATAATTTTACTAGCCTGTTTAACGTAATCTTTTAGATTTTTTTTGATTGTATCATCTGTGAGCATTGGTCTTTCGCTTTCTTTGTCTGAAGTGTCCCCTATTGTTCCGGTAAAATCACCGATAATAAAAACGATTTTGTGACCCAATTTTTGAAAATCTCTCAGTTTAAGTAATGGAATGGCTCGACCAATGTGGATATTTGGACTAGTAGGATCAATCCCTAATTTAATACGGAGCTGTTTGCCACTTTTTAATTTTTTCTTGAGGTTTTCAACATTAATCACTTCTTCCACTCCACGACTAAGCACTTCATTTATTTTATTTTCATCAGTTATTATTTTTGGTTTAGTTAGATCAAACATACAAAAATGCTACCATAATTTCTAATTTTGGCATAATATAGAGGTATGATAAAAAAGTTTATAAAAAAACATTGGTTAATCCTAAAAACCGTATCAGTATTGATATTATCCGGATTTTTAATAGTAGGAGCTTTAGCTCTTTTTTGGGTAAGCACCTTTAAGGTACCTACTTCCGAATCAATCCAAGAAAGAAGGGTCTCTGAATCAACCAAAATATACGACCGGACTGGCCAAATTCTCTTATATGATACAGGTGGCAACGTAAGAAGAAGCACCGTACCCATAACAGAAATCTCTAGAAATATTAAAAACGCCACTATTGCCATAGAAGACAAGGAGTTTTATAGCCACAACGGAGTGAAACCAACCGCTTTTATTAGAGCTACCCTAGTAAACATATTGTCTTTGGATTTCAGTCAAGGAGGTTCCACTATCACTCAACAAGTAATAAAAAACTCATTACTGACATCTGAAAAACTTATATCACGAAAAATAAAGGAGTGGGTTTTGGCTATAAAACTAGAGCAAGTAGCGACCAAAGATGAAATTCTATCTATGTATTTAAACGAGATACCATATGGTGGAGTGATTTATGGTGTAGAAGAAGCTAGTCAAACCTTTTTTGGTAAAAAATCTAGTGATGTCACTTTGGCTGAAGCTGCCTATTTGGCCGCTTTACCAAAAGCCCCAACTTTTTATTCTCCTTACGGTAAAAACAAAAACAAACTTGAAGAAAGAAAAAACTTGGTTTTGAGAGAAATGTTAAAAAGCAATTTTATTACCAAAGAAGAATACGATACTGCAATAAAAGAAAAAATAACTTTTATTGCTAAGGGTGATTCAAGTATCAAAGCTCCTCATTTCGTTTTTTATGTTATTGAATACATTAAAAATAAATATGGCGAAGAAGCGATAACCACTGGTGGTTTACGAGTAACCACTTCTTTAAATTACGATTTACAATCGATTGGCGAAAAAATAGCTTTAGATTACGCCAAAGAAAACAAGATTAAATTTGATGCTGAAAATACCGCTCTAGTAGCTATAGATCCAAAAAATGGTGAGATACTCACCATGGTTGGTTCAAGAGATTACTTTGATAAAGAGATTGACGGGGCTTTCAATGTCACTTTAGCCAAAAGACAGCCAGGTTCTACTATTAAACCTTTTGTTTATTCTGAAGTCTTCATAAAAGGTTACACCCCAGAAACCGTATTATTTGATTTAAAAACTCAATTTTCTACTAATTGTGCGCCTGATAATTTAACTATGGAAAATAGTTGTTACGCACCAGAAAATTACGACGGCTTATTTAGAGGCCCTATCACTTTAAGAAACGCTTTGGCTCAATCCATCAACGTGCCTTCAGTAAAAGTTTTATACTTAGCCGGCTTAAGTGATTCTATCAGGTTGGCCAGAGATATGGGTATAGAATCTTTAAGCAATAAAGGTGATTATGGTTTAACTCTTGTACTTGGAGGTGGTGAGGTTACTCCCCTAGAGCTCACTTCCGCTTATGGAGTTTTTGCTAACAATGGAGTAAAAAACAAAATCACTTCTATTATTGAAATCAAAAACAAAGCTGGGGTGGTTTTGGAAAAAAGCAGTCCAGAACCCGTCCAAGTTTTGGATAAAGAAGTGGCTTTGAAAATTTCCAGCATACTTTCTGACAATGTAGCTAGAGCACCTTCTTATGGCCAAACTTCAGCTTTATATTTTGGAGAAAGAGATGTAGCCGTTAAAACTGGTACCACCAACAATTATAAAGATGCTTGGATAATGGGCTACACCCCAAATATTGCTGTGGGTGCTTGGGCAGGAAACAACGACAACACCCCAATGCAAAAAAAGGTGGCTGGTTTTATCGTCGCTCCACTTTGGCGTGCCTTTATGGATCAAGCTTTAAACAAAGTACCAAACGAACAATTTGAAGAACCTTTAGTTGAAGACAAAACTCAAATAAAACCGGTCTTACAAGGTATTTGGCAAGGTGGTATATTTGACCCATCATCAAATTACACTACGGTTACTGGCGGTGTTCACTCTATTTTAAATTGGGTAAACAAAGACGACCCAAGAGGCCCTTACAATGAAAACCCATCTGCAGACCCTCAATTTGAGCGCTGGGAGCGTAGTGTGCGTATCTGGGCTCAAGACCAAGATCTCTCAAATGATCTACCTTATAGGTTAAATTAAGTGATCATTATCCTCCACTAAAGGACTATTCAATATTCTAAATTTTTTATTTGTATTCCAAATATTAACTAATTCATCAAAATTTTCATCTGGATTTAACATTAAATTAGCGAGATTATCTATTTCTTCAAAATCTTTTTCTGATAATTTATCAAACTTACTGTGAACATAGTTTGGCATTTGAGTATAAAGAATTTCATTATTCATAAGACTATGAAAATCATAAAAAACTTCCCAAAGTGCTGGCATAAGACCATTGTAACCACCTGCATTTACAAAATTTTCAGCTTCTAATTGTCCATTTCTTATACCAAGCCAAGTATTTGCTGCCCAATCAAATTTTTCTTCTGAAATATTGTATTGGTCAAAATTATCAAAAAAACCATCAGCATCAAAGGTTACCCATTTTTCTTTATCTTTATCCCAGTATTGATTTATCCAATGATCGGCGCTTTTTTTATAAAAATATGGAGCAAATCCGGAGCGAACTCGGCAAGGAATACCTTTTGATTTAAGTATTGATGCCATTAAAATGGCTACGTAGCGACAAGTTACAACAATTTTATTTTCAACCTTTCTGTCTGGTAAAAATCCTCTACTATCCAGTCTTAATAATTCAGCAACCATTGAAACAGAAGTGGTTAAAATATCATCTTCACATCTAAGTCTATACCAAGGATAATCACTCATATCACCATAACGTTTATCTTTATTTGCCTTAGTATTACCATCTTTTAGTGTAATTCTGTGAATTATTTGATGGCTTATTAAATTACCAAGCTCTTTAATATCATCTGGAAGTTTTTGAAGGAATTCTTTATAAAAGCCAGGATTAGTGAATGTTCCAAATTCTGAGTAATGATCTAATATTTTTTTATTCATATATTTTTATTATAAACTTCTTGCTTGACTTTTAGATTAGTAGGTATATTATATAAGTACATTTTACTTCCGCAAGGAAGCCCCGAGATTCCCCCGCAAGGGGGTTTCGTTTTATACAAAAGATAAATACACTCGTTTAACTTTTTCAAAATCATCAATTTTTAATTCACCAACATATCTAACAAACCTCTTTGTACTAATTGATCTGATTTGGGACATTTTTATAATATTTTCTTCTTTGTCTTCATTTATAAACTTAATGCAATATTTATTTTCTTTTACAATACTTGATATTGGAGCAACCAACACGCTCGAATTATTAAATACTTTTATTACTACAACTGGTCTTTCAAATTTATCATTTTTACCATTTGTCTCTACACCAATATTCTGTCCCAGACTAACCCACCATATTCCTCTAATTTTTGGGTAAACTTCACGTTCAGATAAATGAATTTTTACTTTTAGTTTGGTCCAGGATACAAATATTTTTAATATTTCTTTGATTATTTCATTCATAAAATATCTACACTAATTTTAAAAATATTTTTGATTTTTGGAGTTCTTCTTCTATTTTTTCTCGGTGCATGAATATTTCATTTCTAAAAATTGGACTAGAGTTTATCTTTATACTCTCCCCTTTTATTTCCAACATACTCTTTTCCAAACTAATATTAGTTTCTTTTTTTATAATATCTAAAATTAAAAATAATTTAGTATTATTATCTTTTTCCAGATTTAAAAACTTTTGTAAAAACCCTGCTATGTTATTCATTTTTATTTTTTCTCCCCTCTCCTGCTTCTAGGCGATTCACCAGAATCGAACAGGTGATGAAGAGGGGCTGGGGGTGAGGTTTTCCTATCTATTCATTGGCATTACTATATAAAGGAAGCTTTTGTCGGTTGAGCCATTTATCGCAAGCGGTTTACCAGCACCACCAAAATTCAAAACTAAACTGTCAGAAGGGATAGATTGAACGCAGTCCAAAATATATTTACTATTGAAATTTAACTCTATACTATCCCCTACAACTAAAGCGTCGATTAACTCAAGGGATTCACCAATATCATTGTTTTTGGATTCTATATTTAGAGTTTTGTTTTTTACATCAACTTTTAATTTCACTTGATTTAAACTATCAGAGAAAATATTTGAAGTTTTAATAGAATTTATTAAATCATTTTTCAAAACAGTAGCAGTAGTAGCAAAAGATTTTGGTATGATTTGTTTATAATCAGGAAAAGAACCATCGATTAATCTAGAAACTATATACATATCTGGGGTTATAAAAGCCACTTGGTTTTTTTCAAAAATAACTTCTACCTCACCATTATATTCTTCGAATAATTTAATTATTTCTGAAACATTTTTGTAAGGTATTAAAGTTTGAGGGAAATCAGAGGTTTTAGTACTAACCTTTTTTTCTGCTAAACGGAAAGAGTCAGTAGAAACAAAAACCAAATTACTATCTTCTTTAAAAACATAAACACTAGACAGTTCAGGTTTAATATTTGAAATAGAAGCACTATACCAAACTGATTTGAAACCAGCTATTAAATCATGACAATTTATTTTTATAGATTTATTTTCAACAAGTTTGGGAATACTAGGGAAATCTTCGAAAGGTAGGCATTTTATAACTACTGAATTTTTATTGGAAGATATTTTCAAATTATTATCTTTACTCTCAAAAACCAGTTTGTCTTCTTTAATAGAAGAAAGGACTCCTTGTAAAATATTGGCCGGCACAGCCAAAGTACCTTTTTCTAAAGTTTTAACTTTTATCTCCATTTCTACTCCGATATCTAAATTTGTGGATTTTATAATCAATCTATTATCTTCCAAAAGATCAAAATAAACACAAGTAAGCACTGGTAAGGTCAAATGCTTACCAGCTAACTTAGATGTTTTTTGGACAACTTGTTCTATTTTTGATTTGTCGCATTCTAGTTTCATTTCTTTTTATTAATTAATATTTTTTCTATATAGTACTGGGGATAGGTGGACAATTATTTTAAAGCCTTATTTTTAATCATATTTTTTGTTTTGTAAGTTACAAATTTATGTTGATAATAAAACTATATTTTTTTATTTTTGTTTTTATAAACTTTTTTACAACACCATCTAAACACTTATTAAACATTTAATTAACAGTTTATTAACCTATAATGGATCTGATCTCTTGGATTTCTTTAGATAACAACATATCACTCTTAACCTCGTTTTTTATTTTTTCGTATGAGTGGATAACAGTGGTATGATCTCTACCACCCAACTTCTCCCCTATTGAAGGGTAGGAAATACTAAAATCTTCTCTCAAAATGTACATTATAATTTGTCGAGGTTTGATAACTTCTTTTTTTCTAGTCTTTTCATAAATAGAGTCCTCTTCAATTTTATAAAAATCAGATATAATTTTAACTACTTCTTTATAAGACATCAGTTTTTTTTGTTTAATACTGTTTTTAACTAAATCTTTAACTTCATTCAGTGTTAAAATCTTATTTTTAGTTTCCGATTGGCAAACAATGAGGTTTATGACCCCTTCTAAGTCTCTAATGTTGCCTTTTATAGATTCAGCTAAGTAATCCATAATATTTTCGTCCATAAAAAGATTTATGCTAGAACATTTGGATTTTATGATAGCTAACCTAGATTCATGGTCTGGAGCAGGTATATCTATCACCATACCGGCCGAAAATCTTGATTTTAAACGGTCTTCTAGACCAGTTACAAAGTTTGGATGTTTGTCACAAGAAAAAACAATATGTTTATTGTTATCTTTCATGGTATTGAATAGATGGAAAAGTTCTTCTTGAGTTTTTTCTTTGCCTGAAAGAAATTGAACATCGTCCATAATAAGCATGTCGTATTTCCTATAACTATCTTTAAATTGAGTCACTTTGTTGGTCTGGACTGAATTTATATAATCGTTAACAAATTTTTCAGAAGTGAAGTAATAAACTTTTTTAGATGGATCAATAGCTTTGACTGCGTTCCCCATCGCTTGGATAAGATGGGTTTTGCCATGGCCAGTATTCCCATAAATAAAATATGGGTTATAAGTTACTCCGAGATTTTTTATAACCGCTTGGGCTGCGGCGTAAGCTAATTCATTAAATGGACCAACAATAAAAGATTCAAAAGTGTATCGTGGATTTAAATTATCGTCTTTATTAACATAAAATTCAGAAAGAGGTAATTCTTTGGTTGGGGAAGATGTTTTGGTTGGGATATATTGATTTTTAGCCTTACTTTCTTCTTTTATGACATACTCTAGTGTGTGGATAGATTCAGAAGATTGTCTCAAAAACTTCAAAATTAAAGTGTGAAATTTTTTTGTGAGCCATTCTTGAACAAAAGTGTTGGGAACACTCAAATAAATGACCCCGTTATCAAACCCCGAGATTTTAGTTTCCTTAAACCATGTCGCAAAATTTGCTTTAGAAACAGAAGATTCGATTTCTAATAAAATATTGTTCCAGAGTTCTTTGGTATCCATGGTCACATTATATATTCAAATTATTTTTTAGGAACTTGTATTTATTGGGGAATATGTTTATAATCTGTTAATAACAAGTTAATATTTTTTAAGAGTTAATTTCTAAATAATGTCAATCACATATCAACCCAAAAAAAGGAAAAGAGCTAAAGCTCATGGTTTTTTAAAGCGTAGCAAAAGCTCTAATGGTTTAAAAGTTTTAAAAAGACGTCGCCAAAAGGGCCGTAAAAAATTGGCAGTCTAATCCTTAATGCTTCCCAAAAATCGTAGAATCCCTAGAAAGATGTTCCCTTTGTTATCAAAAGGGGCTAAAGTGTTCAAAAATAAGCTTTTTTTGTTGAGATACGTTACTACCAAAGATACCCAAAGTCGTTTTTGTTTTTCAATTTCCAAAAAAGTAGCCAAAAACGCGGTAGTGCGAAACAGGTTAAGACGAGCGGGTTACAGAGAGTTGCAGAAATACCTTACTAGGATAAAACCAAACATATTAGCCCTTTTCTCTTTTGTTAAAGTGGCCGAAAATAATGAAGAAATTAATAAAAATCTTGAATCAATATTAAATGATAGCCTTCTTTAAAACTATAATATATGTCCCACTTTATAATGTCTTAGTGCTTATTCTCAATATAAGTTGGATAGATGCTGGCTTAGCTACTGTGATTTTGACTATTTTGGTTAAAGTAGTGCTCTACCCTCTTGCCAAAAAAGCCACAATTACTCAAGCCAAGATGAAAGAAAAAGAAGGTGATCTGGCCTTGATTAAAGAAAAATACAAAGACAAACAAGAACAAGCTGTCAAAACCATGGAATTTTATAAAATAAACAATATAAATCCATTTTCTAGTATTTTGACAGTACTTATTCAAATTCCTATCATATTTTCTCTTTATTACATATTTTTTAAATCGGGTTTGCCAAGTATCGATCAAACCTTGCTTTATTCATTCGTAAAAGCCCCAAGAGAGGTCTCTATGATCTTTTTGGGACTAGTAGATGTTTCTCAAAAAAGTATTGTCCTAGCCCTTCTGGCAGCCGTAACTAGTTTTTGGCAGATGCATTTGGCTTCAGCCACGACCAACAAACTCGCCTCCGTCCAAAACTCTGGCCCGCTACGCCCAAGCGTTAGCGTGGCGAAGGAAGATTTTGCTCAAATGATCACCAAACAGATGAAATACACCATGCCTTTGATAGTTTTCTTTATTTCTTGGAAGATTTCAGCCATCGTGGCTCTCTATTGGTTCGTTAGTAACCTAGCTGGTGTAGCTCAAGATGTTTACGTGAGAAGGCAGATGGCTAAAACTGCCTAAAATAAGTATAAAACCTAAAGGGGCCAGCGATGGCCCCTTTTTTGTGTATAAACAATTAATTAATTTTACCAACTACCACCACCCCCTCCGCCACCTCCGCCACCAGATGAACCACCTCCCCCACTTCCACTACCACTTGGTGAAGAATTCAATGAAGATGAAGCAAAGGAACTAAAATTGGACATGGAATGACTAAAAGCAATAGCGCTGAAAGCCGTATTGTTTGCGCCAGAGTACCAAGATGGTGGATTAGTGTAAATCCCTTCGAATTCTTTAGCCCAAATATCTGCCACATTCAAAACCATAGCGAAAGGTAAAAGTTTTTCAAATCAGATAGTTTTACTTTATTTATGTCAGTTTCTTTTTTTAATTTTTCTGCTTCAAGCCCAGTTTTTTCTAAAATTGAAACTATGGATTTCGGTATTTTTTCTAAAATATTAGATTTCAATAAATTACTATAAAGCGATCGGTTGCTAAATAACGCTTCCAAAAGTTTTTTATCAAAATCATTTGTTAAATCAGTTGGTTCTTTTATTTTGGTTAGTTCATAATCAGTAGTTTTTATAAAACCTATAAATTTTTGTTCTAGTTGGGTTATTTTCAAATAACCTTTAGTGGCCAAATAAATAATTTCCGCTGATATATATTTAACATCAATTTTTTCATTCACTATCCCCCCAACTTCCATAGGAGTTAAATTATCTGGCACATCATATTGGGCGACAATAACCCCGGTACCTTTTGGGTCTCTGCCTTTTTTGTACCAATATAAAAGCGAAAATATAAAAGTTAGAATTGGTAATGAACTAGAGACAATCCAACGCCAGTACGTACTCCAAAAATCAGTAACAGTATCAGAAGATGAGTATGGACTAACTACACCCTTTGGGAAACCGACAGCGACTGTCAATCCTTCGTTGGGCCTTAGAGTAGATGGAGTGTTAAAAGAATAAACACTATCTGTGCCATTACTTGAGATACCACACTGGTTTTTGCTGCCTTTGGGGCCAAAGTAACAAGATGTTTGGAGAGCTTGGGTATCGTAAGGTAGAACTATAGAAGCCTGAGCTTGGTATATAGGCATAGCCCAGTCATTACCGGTCACATTCCAATATATCTCATCGAATTCTTTAAACTGAGCGATCGCTTTGTTTGCTTGGTATTCTATGATGTAAATCTTTTGACCAGAAAAAGTTTGATTGGGATCCCCTATTTTTATCCTCACATTGTCGCCGTTATTTGAAATTTGAAATTGGTAAGGTTTATTGTTTTCATCGACAACTGTTATATTGTCAATGCTCATTTTTTTCTTTTGAGAAGAAAATGTGTAAATATCTCGGTATATACCGTGGCGCTCTGTTGGGCCACTGTTGTAAATTATAGTTTCTCTTACGTTTACAGAATTATCGGTGTTGACTGTTACAATAGAATTGTAATTAGCAATCGCTTCTTCTGAAAAGTTTTGTTCTGGAGTTTGCGCACTGGCTGTACCAAAAATACAAACTGTGCTTAAAAAAATAAGTAGTAATAGTAGTTTTTTCATAGGTGAATTATTCCCCTATTCGGAGCATCCATAAGTATCCGTCAATTTTGTTGCGGAAAATGAGGTGGGTTTCGTCTGAGGAAAGACTTATATCAGTGATGTCAATTTTTTGTTTGGACAAGTTAGTGAGATCTGCGGTTTTATAAAATATGTCGTTGTTTATATCTATTTTTTGTATAAAATCTTCAGTAGAAATCAACCCTTTATACCAATCGTCTGGGTAATTGCCTCGGGGTAAATTGTTTGATATCGCGCAATAGGCAGTCGGATTTTGGTCTTTAAGCCAAACACACTTTTCAGCCAAAGTGGTCACACCGGTTACTTTCAAAGTAACGTTTTTATTATCTACCAAAGATAATTGAGGGATAATGCCACCCATAGAAACAAGACTCAAAGAGCTATCTGGTTTGGTATTGTTTGAAATACCAAATGAGTCCATGCCGATTTTTTTCAAAACCATACTAGAAACATCAAAAGTATATGTAAAACCCAAAATTTCAGCACTACCTTTACTCTGCATGATGACAGTATTACCAGAAATCCATTTTGGTAACCACTCAGTAAGTGGGTGGTTCATTACCAGTGTAGCTTTGGTACCATCTGGGTTAGCTGTAAACCAATTTGAGTATGAATTATTGATTGTGTAGTAGAAAATTTTGGTGCTGTCTGGTTTGACTGTCATTTCTTTTATATCAGTTGGTAGTTTGCTTACTGTGGTGCTAAATGGAGTAAGGTTTTCTAGTGTAGTGCTGGCTTTGTTTTTATTTAATTTTACAAAATTGGTTTCTATGATTTCGGTATCACTCAAAAGAGTTTGAGCTAAAAAGCCAGAAGCGTCCGGTAGCCAAAAGGCTCTGATTATTTTTGGGATAGTGGTATTGGTCAATCTTTCAGAGGTCAAAGAGTTTGATTTGGCTTCGTAAACATTGCCGGTACCTTTTTCTACGAATCTTACAATGCTAGTGGTGCCGATGTTGAAAATAACCGCTCCAGCTACCGGTTCGTTTGATAGTTTTCGTAGTCTAGGGATTACAACTACTGTTCCAGAGTTTATTTGATCTGATGGTTTTTCGTCGGTATTTATATCTGGAGTTGTGGTGCTAGTGTAGATATTATCACTACTTCCAAAAGGTAAAAAGTTTCTGATTGAAAACCCTACACCACTCTCCCCTTCGGTTTGAGGTTTTGAAAAAAACATAAAGAATACCGCTATTCCTATGATAACCAATATTCCTAATACTAATAATATTTTTTTTGTCATTTTTTATATACTGAAAAATGTGGATTGTTTATATAAGAAACCGGTATGACAATTTGATTCAAATCTCCGGTTACTCCAGCAGCTTTTAAGGCGTCCCTGATCGTTTTTGCTTCATTTTCTGTTTTTACTTCGTATTGGACTTTTAAACCGTTATTATTTGCGGTCTCAATAAACCTCTTTATATTGTCAGTTGTTGTATTGCTGAGCCCAGCGTCTATGCAAGTTCCATTATATGAACAAGAGGCCGCATGATGTACCGTTGGAGGAAAAGCTTCGTTTAGTTTCCAACTGACATCTTGGGCTTTCAGTCCTTCATTTAGTGCCAGAATATTGTCTTTTATGCTTGGATCGACGTTAACATTGGTGTTTCCGTTAGTGGGAATCCCTTCCAGAGGAGAACATGATTGGCAACTAAACTTAGCTAAATCCTCTGGTCTTAGTGGGGTTGTCGTGTTGGTGTAAGCCGAAGAGGGTGCGGAATAGGTGCAACTTGGACATGTTGTTTGGGCGGCCAATACGACAGAACCAGAGTTCATCCCGCCACCGGTTGGGGGGGCTAATTCTCCTCCTCCACCTGGTGGAGCGGTGGTGGTGACGGAGCCTATATCCAAATTTATATTTATTAGGTTGGGATTGATGGTGAATAAAATAAGCCAAGCGCCTATAACCAAAATCAAACCAAAAACCGCGTTTTTGATCCTTTCTTTGCCAGCACTTTTGCCTTGGATCGCGTCGGTGGTCATATATTCAAAACCTCCTATCACGATCATCAAAACCGCTGCGACAGTCGATAAACCAATAGCTAGTTTGAATATAGCTGGGACATATTTTTCTAAAGTGGTGGTGTCTCCGACGTTGTCAGCTACACCTGGTAATGGTGCAAGTACTTGGTAGTCGCCTTCTGCAGCAAAAACTAAAGTGCTTGGCAGTAAAAAGATTGTTAGTATGGCGATCGCCCCTATTTTTGAAAAGATATTTTTCATCCCGTTAGTGAAAAATGGCATTGTTTTAAAAAACTTCCTATTTTTCGTTGAGGTTAATTTATTAATTTTTTTCATTGGTTTGTTTGAATTTTATTATACTCATTTTTTAATGCCATTTTCTACTACAGGATTCATTATTTTGTGAAATTCATTATTAAACTATTTTCGGCTTGTTGCAAAATACGGTTGATGTTTTCTATTCGTAAAGTGACATTTGATCTCCCGCTGGTTTGGTCTTCTGGTTTGCGGAAAACAGCCGTTCTAGAATTTTCTAGGTTTTTTATTGAAGTGCCGTTTAACATCCAATTATATGATAATAAACCATCTCTTTCCTTAGTAAAAAAATATGGGGCAGCCAAAATTTGGATTTCATTGGTTTTTAATTCAAATGGATTATTGATGTTTTGTTCAAAAATATAACCGTAATATGGGTCGTTTTGATAAAAAACTATTTCTGGGTCTACTGGCGTGATATCGAGTAGGCCGTGAGCTACCAAATTGTTTACAGGGTCTGTTATTAGAACTTCTATATTTTCTTGTTTGCCAAGTATCGAACCGTCTAAAATAATTACATTTTTACCGTAACCGTTTTGGTTTTGATAAACATTGACACCATTTGACCATTTGTAAATCAAATTTTGAGGCGAAATACGTTTACCATCTTTTACAAATTCAGGCATAGCTACTATTTTCAAACTACCTTGTCTTGAATGCAAAGCTTTGCCTTTATAAAATGGTGGCACATAAGAATTGGCCTCCCAGACCAAATCTACACCAGCTGGGTTTAAGGTAAAAGTCTTGGAAAAAGAAGCGCCACTCAAAAGTTTGATCACTATCTCTATTTTGCTTTCAGTGCCGATAGGGCCAGTCCTGAATGAATATCTGGTTTCGCCTTTACCACTCAACACTTTTTTGCCATCAAGGTACCAAGTAATATCAGCCGAATTTAAATCGTCAGTGTAAAGAGCAAGGTTGAAAAAGACCATCTCATTGGGTTTGGGGTAAGTAGGTATGATGTCGACACTGAGCTCATTAGAAAGGGCGTAAGGTAAGTCTATATTTATTTGAGCCAGGGAAGTATTTGGCAAAAACAAAAAGACTACACCAATCAATATTAAAGTTTTTAAAAACTTATTTAACATTTCTTATATTATAACATCCAGTAGTAGATTTTGGCATTGCACTTTGTGCATAAAATTTATTTTAATGCCCAAATTCACTACTGGATAACACTTACTTTGTTTATTGATTGTTGATAGTATCAGATACTGCAAATATTTGTTATTTGTGTCACCATAAACTTATGGTAGTTATAAGTTTATCTAAAAAAGATTTAACCAAAGGATTTAACGGAAAAGAAAAAGATAATATAGTTTATACTACTTTTTTCCTTCTAAGTCAGTAATTTTATTTTGTAATTGTGGTATAAGATTTTTAAGTCCCCCGATACTTCTTTTTATTCTGTCTATATCTTGGTAGAAAGATGTCATTTTTGCATTATGGTCATTAAACCATTTTGCTTCCTCTTGTTTGCTTACTTCTCTGGTAGATCGGATCACTTCAAGCCCTTGGGTGAATCCATCTTCGTTTTCTTTATAATAACGCTCCTTTTGGGCTAATTCCACTTCTTTTTGCTGCATTTCTTGTTGGTATCTTGCTATATCTGATCTTAAAGTGTTTATTTCCCGATCTGAATTAGCCGACCTCTTCTGTTTTTGTTCCTGTTGTTTATTGTTTGGAGATTGCTGACTATTTTGAATATTTTTGTTCTTCAAATCCAAAGTATTGGTATTGCCACTGATATGAGATTTGGAATCTCCCAACCTTTCCATATTACCTACTTGTTTATCAAAACCACCATATTGTAATTTGGTTTGTGCGATACCAACAGCTTTGCCAAGCACTCCCCCTTTGTCTTCAGCTCTGATCATTAATACTGTGATGATTGTGCCTATAGTCCACAAAAAGGAAAGAAAAGGTATAGCATCCAAAAAAGGGATAAGTTCACCAACAAAAGTAATGATCCTCACTGCGAAATTTTTGGGGCTAGAAAGAGCTTTGACTCCAAGAAGCATATACCAAATCCAAAAAATAAAGCCAGCTATGGCTGAAATGACTGTACTTATAAGACCTCCTACCACTACCAAACCCAACCAAGTAATAACAAGTTCTGATAGGTCTACCATGACCGCAAAAGTTATGAGAGCTACCGCCATCCAGCCTTTTATTCTCATCTTTTTTTCTGCTGGCTCTGGTTCTTGGGGTATAGCTTTGATGGGTCTTCTCAAAGCCGGTTGATTTTGTGGAAAATTTTCTTCTTCCATATTTTATTTTTCTTTTTGTTCCTGTCTTTGTTTTTTCATAGCCAAAACCTGGGAAGGATCAGAAGTGATGATTTGATCTTCGGTGTAAGAAGCTATGATTTTGATAGCCACATGTTTGAGGCCGGCAAAAAATATACCTTCCCCCACTCCCGATTCTAGGAGTAAATATTTTTCTTCATCAGTTAGGTTGAAAACCTGTTGTAAGCGGTCTATAACAGTTGGCGATTGTTTGAGTAAAATTTGGATAGAAGAGTTTGAAATAATAGGTGTACCATAAGGAGATTTCAAAAAGTCGTCCACATCTTGAGTGATGGTGGCAAGCCCCAGATAGTATTTTCGGCCTCTCTTGGCTAATGACAAGAGGAAAGAAGCAGTATCTTCAGATCGCATCATCCACCAAGCTTCATCGATCACTAGGAGCCTTTTCTTCAATTCTCTACGGATAGCGTTCCATATATAGTGTGTGACGATATACATCGCGACTGGTTTGAGTTCGTCTTCCATGTCTCTGATTGAAAAGACTATGAATTTTTTGTTTATGTCGATGTTTGAAGGTTTGTTTATGAAGTTTGACCAAGTACCTTTGGTGTATTTGGACAATCTTTGGGCCAAAGACTCCCCGCCTTCCATGCCTGAGAGTACCATTTCAAAATCAGATAGCAGTGGCGGTTCTACATTTTTAAAATCAGAATCTACGGTGATGTCTTTGAGGGCATAAGTTTCGGTGATTGCTCGGTCAATGATCGCATCTTCTTCAGCGGTGAGTCCGCCCATCATAATTCTAAAAAGACCGACTAGGTTTATGATTTGGCTTCGGAGGACACTGGCAGTTGATTCATCTTCGGCTGGGACTGGTAACTCAAAAGGATTGATGTGGTGGTCAGAGTTTAAAGAAATATTGAAATATCGCCCCCCTACTGCTTCGGCCATGTATTCGTATTCGTTTTCTGGATCTATCACTATGACTTCGGCATCAAACATAAGGGTTCGCAATATTTCTAGTTTGACGTTGTATGATTTGCCGGCACCAGCTTTGGCGAAGGTTACTGAGTTGTAGTTTTCCAAAGAAAATCGGTCAAAAAGTACCAGTGAAGAATTGTGGCGATTGATGCCGTATAAGATACCTTTATCAGATGTTAAATCGAATGAGATGAAAGGGAAAAGACTAGATAAAGGTGACGAGTTTATTTTGGAATGTACCAAAAGTTCGTCTTGAGCGGTTGGTAAAATACTTCTGAAACCTTGTTCTTGTTGGAAAAGAGCTGGCTTAACGTAAATCATTTTTGATTCCAAAATTGATTTGATTTCAGATTCTACTTTATCCAATTCGTCACTATCATTGGCATAAACCGAAATATAAAGCCCCACCTCAAACATTTTTTCTTGGGCTTGTTGTAATTCATCACGTAAATTTTCAAGGTCTTGATAGGCGGTATCGAGCATCGGGTCACGCACCAAGCCTTTTTCTTCTCTGGTGCGGATCTGGCTTTGTACTTCGGCTACCTTTTTTTGGAAACTTCGTAAAATTTTGGCAGTCTCTAAGGGGTGTACGAATATAGAAATATCAAACATTTTGTCCATGTTGATAATCGGCGAAAACCAATCTTCAGAAAGGAATCTAGGATAAGATATGACAAAGAAGCTTCGCACTACTTTTTCTCCGAGATTTAATTCTTTGGCGTTCACTTTTAACGCACTAGGCGCCAAAATATCTCGTAGTTCTAACTCTGAGCTTTCAGTTATAGACTTAGGTAAAATAGAAACCTTAGTTAAACTCTCATCTTTTTTATTTTTTGTAAAAAA
>Ga0172379_10004760_pt1 | contig 19650 bp, 15 predicted proteins | sample GrowelOW334metaG_FD_119756 | JGI IMG/M metagenome (GOLD analysis project Ga0172379, IMG submission 119756) | Groundwater microbial communities from an aquifer near a municipal landfill in Southern Ontario, Canada - Groundwater well OW334 metaG | ecosystem: Environmental > Aquatic > Deep...
ATGGCCTTGCCGGATTTGACTGCCAGCATCATCTCATTATCCCCATTTGTTAATCTTGCTTCTAAAAGCTGATCATTCTCCCTGATCGTTATGGCATTGACACCATTTTGACGGGGTCTTGAATAGGCTTCCAGGGAGGTCTTTTTGATGGTACCCTTTTTGGTGCACAGGATGATAAAATTGTTGTTGATGTACTCCTCATCCTTCAATGATTTTACATTGATGTAAGCCCTTACCTGATCTTCAGGTTCAATACTTATCAGGTTCTGTATGGCCCTTCCTTTGGAAATTTTAGTGCCTTCAGGTATTTCATATACTTTCAGCCAGAAACATTTTCCCTTTTCTGTAAACAAAAGAAGGGTATTGTGCATGGTCGCTATAAACATGTGTTCCAGGAAGTCTTCATCCCGTGTACTTGATCCTTTCGAACCGATTCCTCCCCTTGACTGGGTCCTGAATTCCGACAGTGGAGTACGCTTGATGTAGCCCATATGTGATATGGTGATCACCATATCTTCATCGGCGTAAAAATCTTCAGGATTGAACTCTTCAGACGCATAAACGATTTCTGTGCGCCGTTCATCACCGTACAATGCTTTTATTTCGGCCAGTTCGTCCTTGATGATCTGCATTCGCAGTGGCTCTTCCGACAATACCTGTTTGTACCATTCGATCATTTTACACAACTCGGTATAATCCTGGTGTATTTTGTCCCTCTCTAGACCTGTCAGTTTTTGCAACCGGAGGTCAAGGATTGCACGGGCCTGGATGTCGTCCAGTTCAAAATTCTGGCACAGGTTTTCCCTGGCTTCATCCGGTGTTTTGGCTGCGCGAATAATGGCAATTACGGCATCAAGGTTGTCAATCGCAATAATTAAACCTCTGAGAATGTGCGCTTTTTTCTCTGCCTGGTCTAAATCGTATTCTGTACGTCGAACGACAACTTCATGCCGGTGTTCTACAAAATAGTGGATTAGGTCTTTTAGGTTCAGCATTTGCGGCCTGCCTTTTACCAAAGCAATATTGTTGACATTGAAGGCCGTTTGAAGAGCGGTGAACTTGTAAAGTTTGTTCAAAACTACGCTGGCCATCTCCTCGCGTTTGATATCTATGACAATCCTCATCCCCGTGCGGTCGGATTCGTCGTTGATGTTGCTGATCCCGTCAATCTTCTTCTCATTGACCATCTCAGCAATCTTTATGATCATCTCTGCTTTGTTGACCATATACGGGATCTCGGTGATAATCAGCTTCTCCCGGCCATGTTCAGTAGTTTCAATTTCAGCGCGGCCCCGGACGACAATTCTTCCCCTTCCGGTTTCGAATGCTTCGCGAACTCCTGCATAACCATAAATAATTCCTCCGGTAGGAAAATCAGGGGCCTTGATTTTGTCGATCAATTCATTGATAGTAACCTGCGGATTATCAATGTATAAGATGATTGCCTCAATGGTGTCTGAAAGGTTATGCGGTGGCATGTTGGTCGCCATTCCCACTGCGATACCTGAAGTTCCGTTGATCAATAAATTGGGGAATTTTGTTGGCAGAACGGTAGGTTCTGATAATGATTCATCGAAGTTAGGCTGAAAATCAACTGTGTTCTTTTCTAAATCTGCCAATGCCTCCTCTGCAATTTTTTTCAGCCGCGCTTCTGTGTAACGCATAGCTGCCGGACTGTCTCCATCTACGGAACCAAAGTTACCTTGTCCGTCAATAAGGGGATATCGCAAGGACCACAATTGCGCCATACGAACCATTGCGTAGTAAACCGATGAATCTCCGTGGGGATGATATTTACCCAGCACCTCTCCCACTATTCTGGCAGATTTTTTATAGGGTCTGTTTGAGAAGTTACCTAACTCGCTCATTCCGAACAATACCCTGCGGTGAACAGGTTTCAACCCGTCACGAACATCGGGAAGAGCCCGCGATACAATAACCGACATTGAGTAGTCAATGTAGGCCGTTTTCATTTGCTCTTCAATATTAATCGGAACAATTCTTTCTGAATCAGACATATAGATCTTATTTGTATTTTAATTTGTTAAAAAAGCAACACAAAAATAATCATTTTAAAGTTAATGAAGGAATAACCACTTGATAAATTTGGGATATTTAACCTGTAATTTATATGCTTTCGGGCAGTGACAATATGGCAATTTGAGTGATGGATTGAAAATAATATTTTTTTTAATAGCATACTAAATGTAAATAGCTCATTCACTCATATTTAAATTAAATATCACTAAATCAACAGTGATTATTTATGGGTTGGAGATGAATCTTTTTATTAATATTTTTTGTTATTTTGTTAAAGGAACGATTTTTGTTGGGAAGTAATTAAAACAAACGAATGGACTCAAAATTTTCGCCAAGAATTAAGGATGTTTTGACCTACAGCAGAGAAGAGGCTATACGATTGGGAAACGATCATATCAGTCCTGAACATCTGTTCCTGGGAATACTTCGGGATGGTGAAGGAATTGCTATTGATACAATGAAACAATTGGGTTTGGACTTTCCCAGCCTGAAAAACGAAATAGAACTTCATCTGAGAAAAGGGGCTTCCCTTCCGATGGATGCTTCTATCCCATTGTTAAAAAATACGGAACGTTCCCTGAAGATTGTCTTTCTGGAGGCAAGGTCACTTAATGAAGATACAGTAAACACCGGCCATTTGCTTTTGGCAATTTTAAAAGAGAAGGATGGTTTGGTGTTCGAACTATTTAAAAAGAATGATTTGAATTACGACGAAGTAAAAACCAAAATAATAGAGTTGTCCAAGGTTGAAAACAAATCGGATTTCCCTGAAGAGGGTGACGATCAAGATGATATGTTTGGCCGTAGTGGAAGCTCCTCCTCTGGCCCTTCTCAAAGCCAAAAGGGAAATGTCAATCCAAAAACAGACACGCCGGTACTGGATAATTTCGGTGTTGATATAACCAAAGCTGCCGTGGAGGGAAGTCTTGACCCGATTGTTGGCCGCGAAAATGAGATTCAAAGAATAGCCCAGATTTTGAGCCGCAGGAAGAAAAACAACCCTGTACTGATCGGGGAACCAGGCGTTGGAAAGTCTGCAATTGTGGAAGGTTTGGCCTTGCGAATTTCGCAAAGGAAAGTTTCACGGATTCTGTTCGACAAAAGGGTGATCAGCCTGGATCTTGCCTCCATAGTAGCGGGGACCAAATACCGTGGTCAATTTGAAGAGCGTATGAAAGCCATACTCAATGAGTTGGCCAAAGTTGACAACATTATTCTCTTTATTGATGAGATTCACACCATTGTCGGGGCCGGCGGCGCTACGGGGTCGCTTGATGCGGCAAATATGCTAAAACCGGCACTTGCCAGAGGTGATATTCAATGTATTGGGGCAACTACGCTCGATGAATACAGACAGCACATCGAAAAGGACGGTGCATTGGAGCGGAGATTTCAAAAAGTGTTGGTTGAACCAACCTCGATTGAGGAGACTATTGAAATCTTGCACAACATCAAAGAGCGGTACGAAGATCATCATAATGTCACCTACACCAAAGAGGCAATCGAAGCATGTGTCAGGCTTACAGCCAGGTATATTTCCGACAGGCACCTTCCGGATAAGGCAATTGACGCCCTTGATGAGTCAGGATCAAGAGTCCACATTTCAAACATAACTGTTCCCGAGCGAATTATAAAGCTCGAGGAGAAGATTGAGGAGGTTCGGGCTTCAAAAATTCTGGCAGTAAAGGGTCAGAACTTCGAACTTGCCGCCAGCTACCGTGACAACGAAAAAAATCTGCTCACACTTGTCGAGAAGGAGAAAGAGATCTGGGAACATGAGCTGGAAAGTCACCGTGAAGTGGTTGATGAACCGCAAGTGGCAGATATTGTTGCCATGATGTCAGGTATTCCTGTCCAGAAGATTGCCCAGGCAGAGGGTAAACGTCTGCAGGTAATGTACAACGACATGAAGAAAAACATCATCGGTCAGGATGAAGCTGTTGAGAAAATTACCAAAGCTATTCAACGGAACCGTGCCGGATTGAAGGATCCAAACAAACCAATCGGTTCATTTATCTTCCTGGGACCAACAGGTGTTGGTAAGACGCAATTAGCCAAAGTGTTGGCTCAATATCTTTTTGATACAACTGATGCATTGATTCGGGTTGACATGAGCGAATACATGGAAAAGTTCTCTGTATCGAGGCTCGTCGGCGCTCCTCCCGGATATGTTGGGTACGAAGAGGGGGGGCAGCTTACCGAAAAAGTGAGAAGAAAACCCTATGCCGTTATCTTACTTGATGAGATTGAGAAAGCGCATCCCGATGTCTTCAATATCCTGCTTCAGGTCATGGATGAGGGTCGCCTGACTGACAGTCTTGGACGAAAAATTGATTTCCGGAATACCATTCTGATCATGACCTCCAACATTGGCACAAGGCAATTGAAGGATTTTGGTCAGGGTGTTGGATTCAATACCAGAACAACAGCAGAAGATGAAAACGAACACAACAAATACGTCATACAAAAAGCGTTAAAACGCGCTTTCGCACCTGAGTTTCTTAACCGTGTTGATGATGTTGTAATGTTCAATTCATTGGAAAAGAGTCATATAAATCAAATTATTGACATTGAGTTAAAGGGATTCTATCAAAGAATTGAGGCTTTAAAATACAAGCTATTTATTTCTGATGAGGCCAAGGATTTTATTGCAGATAAGGGTTTTGATCCACAATTCGGAGCCAGGCCGCTTAAGCGTGCCATTCAGAAATACCTTGAAGATGAGATTGCCGAGGTCATCATTGGCAGTGATATCATGGAAGGGGACACCATCACAGTTGAATTGAACGAAGGAAAAGATAAGATTGTAGCCAAAATAGTAAAACAGGAGGTTGAAAATCTCCAAAATCCGGGATTGCCGGTGCTGCCTCCTGAGACCAAGGAGTAATCCTGATTATTTATCCAGTTTTTTGGCTTCATTCCAATAGACATCCATCTCTTCAAGAGTCATCTCTTGAAGAGATTTTCCTTTTAATAAGGTTTTCTCTTCCAAATAATTGAATCTTCTGATAAACTTCTGGTTGGTTCTTTCAAGCGCACTTTCGGGATCTATGCCATATAACCTGGCAGCATTGACAATGGAGAAGATAAGGTCGCCAAATTCTTCTTCCATCTCTTTCTTCTTACCCGCTTTGACCTCTACCTCCAATTCGTCAAGTTCCTCTTTCACCTTGTCCCACACCTGCTCCTTGTATTCCCAGTCAAATCCCACTCCCCTCACCTTCTCCTGTATCCTGTTCGCTTTTACGAGCGCGGGCAAGGCCATTGGAACTCCTTCAAGCACGCGCTTGTTTCTCCCTTTTTCGGTGAGTTTCAGGTTTTCCCAGTTGCGGATGACCTGATCAGAATTTTCGACTTCAGTGGATCCAAAAACGTGTGGATGACGATATATTAATTTATCAATGAGGTGGTTAATGACATCGCCAATATCGAATGATCCTTGCTCCTCCCCTATTTTGGCATAAAAGACGATGTGAAGCAAGATATCCCCAAGCTCTTTCTTTATCTCCTGAACATTGTTTTCCAAAACGGCATCACCCAGTTCATATACCTCTTCAATGGTCAGTTTTCGCAATGATTCGTTGGTTTGTTCGCGATCCCATGGACACTTTTCACGAAGTTCATCCATGATATTCAGTAACTTACCAAAAGCCTCCATTTTTGCTTCCCGCTTCATTTTTCAAAGTTTTAAATTGCGAAGATACACTTTTGCATGTTTTAATTTTCTGAAGTCTCTTCCGGAAAACGGTATCAAAAAAATCTTTAATTTGCAGAAAATTCTATGTTGGTTTTTCTACCCTATGATTGAAAACGCTTTTTACCTTGATGGCATTGAACCTGCTGATTTTTACGGAATCAGGAATTCTAAACTGGATCTTATAAAGAAATATTGTCCGAATTTATCTTTGGTTGCCAGAGGAAATCTTCTGAAAGTGAAGGGTGATGAAATACAAGTCACCCTGTTTTCCCAAAAATTTCAATTGATCCTGGAGCACTATTATCGCTTCAACACACTTTCCGACGAAACCATCCATCAAATAATGATGAACGACCCCGAGAGTCCGGACCAGAGCCTGCTTAACAACAGCGATGTGCTTCTTTTCGGGAATGCAGGAAAACCGGTAAGAGCCAGAACGCTCAATCAGAAAAGGCTTGTCGAGAGCTGTTCAGAAGTTGATTTAATGTTTGCCATCGGTCCTGCCGGAACCGGAAAGACTTATACTGCCATAGCTTTAGCTGTTAAATTACTTAAAAACAGAGAGATAAAGAAGATAATCCTCAGCAGACCGGCTGTGGAAGCAGGCGAGAATTTAGGTTTTCTTCCCGGTGACCTCAAAGAAAAGATCGATCCCTACCTTCAGCCGCTATATGATGCCTTGCTGGATATGATTCCGGCAAAAAAACTTGAAGAGTACCTCAAAGATGGGATTATTCAGATCGCTCCACTTGCTTTTATGCGGGGAAGGACTTTAAGCAACGCATTTGTGATTTTGGATGAGGCGCAAAACACCTCAGTTCCTCAGTTAAAAATGTTTCTTACCAGGATGGGCCTCAATACCAAGTATGTAATTACTGGCGACGTAACACAAATTGATCTTCCCAGGAAGCAGCAGTCCGGCCTGATCTTTGCCTTAAAAATTCTTAAAGGAATAGATGGAATTGCGACCATCTATTTTGATCACACCGATATTATCAGGCATAAACTGGTCAAAGACATTGTAATAGCCTATGATCGATACGAAGAAAAGAGAGATGAACACAAAAAAATATAATAATCTGATAAAAATGAACTTAATATGAACAAAGCTATTGTATCAACAAATTATACTTTTCCGGGACTGAAGAATGTCTACAAAGGAAAAGTTCGTGATGTGTACAACATCAACGATGAATACCTGGTGATGGTTGTTTCAGACCGTATATCTGCCTTTGATGTGGTATTACCCAAAGGAATTCCGTTCAAAGGTCAGGTATTGAACCAGATAGCTTCCAAATTTCTGGATGCCACAACCGACATTGTTCCCAATTGGAAAATTGCCACTCCCGATCCGATGGTAACAGTCGGACATTTGTGTGAACCCTATAAAGTTGAAATGGTGATCAGGGGTTATTTAACAGGGCATGCATGGAGAGAATACAGTTCGGGAAAACGGATCTTGTGCGGCATACAACTCCCGGAAGGCATGAAAGAGAATCAAAAATTTTCTGAGCCAATCATTACGCCAACTACCAAGGCATCAGAAGGTCATGACGAGGATATTTCGCGCGAGGAGATCATATCCCAGGGGTTGGTATCTGCCGAAGAATACACCAAATTGGAGAAATATACGAGGGCCATTTTCCAGCGTGGTACCGAAATGGCAGCACAAATGGGACTGATTCTGGTAGATACCAAGTATGAATTTGGGAAAAAGGATGGCATCATCTACCTCATTGACGAAATTCATACACCCGACTCTTCCCGCTATTTTTATGCAGACGGTTACCATGAAAGGCTTGCCAAAGGTGAAAATCAAAAGCAGCTATCGAAGGAGTTTGTTCGTCAGTGGCTGATTGAAAATAATTTCCAGGGCAAGGAAGGGCAAGTGGTTCCCTTTATGAGCGATGAGTTTGTTGACCGGATTTCGGAGCGATACATTGAGCTCTTTGAACACATTACCGGAGACAAATTTGTCAGGGCAGAACTCGAAGATGTGAATGCAAGGATCTTTAAAAATATATCTGACTATTTAAGCAAAAAGTTGTAATTCAACAAGATGAATCATAAATCAAAATTGACGAAATTTTAAATTCTTTGTGTCCTTTGTGTTTTCCTTTGTGTCCATTATGGTGAAATTCAAAAGCTTAACCACGAAGGACTCTAAGGTATACACGAAGGAAACCAAGGAAGTTAGAATAGCCAAATTGGTTTACAAATACTGGTAATCATATATATTCTAGAATGAGAAAAAGAATTTATTTCAGTTTGCTCCTCTCCCTATTTTTTGCATCAATAATTTGTGCACAAACAACCCCCAAAGGTGCAGCTACTTTCGTCTCCATGGGCATGCAGGTTCCTAATTTTCGATTTGAATCTGCGAAGGGCAAAACAGTTAACATCGTTGATTATAAAGGCAAGGTGGTCTTAATCAATTTCTTTGCAACCTGGTGCGGTCCGTGCAAAATAGAGTTACCCAAAATTCAGTCTGAAATCTGGAACAAGCACCAGAACAACCCCAAATTCGCCATGCTGACTTTCGGGCGAGAACACACCTGGCAGGAGGTTAATAAGTTCAAAATGGACAATGGTTTTAAATTTTCTTTTTATCCCGATCCCAAAAGAGGTGTTTATGGAAAATTTGCTGCCCAAACTATCCCGAGGAGTTTTTTGGTGGATGAAGAAGGAAAGATCATTTATACTTCGGAAGGATTTGAAGAGAGTCACTTTAATGAACTCGTTAAGCTGATTGACAGCAAGTTGTAAGCACTATTTTGATTGACACCTGTTGGATGTGAAGAAAACGGATGATATGAATTTGATTGATATTTCAAATTGTCGTTTAATTAATCAACAAATTGTAGGGTCGAAATTTAAACAGGCAAAGGAACTGGTTGGCTGGATGGGTGCAATGCAGGCGCAAGATTATGCCATGGCCAAATGGGCAATTGGTATTCGTTTACCGAACTCAACCCAGAAGGAAATTGAATCTGCAATGGATGATGGTCAAATTATCCGGACACATTTGCTAAGACCTACCTGGCATTTTGTTTCTTCTGAGGATATTTACTGGATGCTGGAACTGACCAGCCCTCAAATCAAAGCCGCCATTAAATCGAGCGACAGGAACCTGGAACTCACTGACGATATTTTCAGGAAAAGCAATGCTGTGCTGGAAAGATCGCTTAGAAATAACAACCATTTATCGCGTGAAGATATTATTTCAAAATTGAAAGAGTCAGGTATTGATACTGGAAAAAACAGAGTATCACATCTTTTACTTCGGGCTGAAATAGATGGAGTTATATGTAGTGGAAAAGCAAAAGCAGAAAAACAAACTTACGCGTTACTGGCAGAAAGAGTTCTAAAACCCAAAACTTTGACAAGGGATATTGCATTGGCAGAACTTGCCAGAAAATATTCTAACAGTCATTGCCCTGCAACGTTACATGACTTTATTTGGTGGTCGGGATTAACTGTCACTGAATCCAGGCAGGCTTTAGAAATGATAAAATCTGATTTAATTTCCGAAACAATTGGCAATCAGACTTATTGGTTTACCAATTCATTTTCGGCGTCAAGTCAAGACAAGAAGGTCATTCACTTTATACCAGCCTTCGATGAATTTATTATCAGTTACAAGGAAAGAAAGGCTTCGCTACCGTATGAAGATCATAAGAAGTCTGTTTCAGACAATGGGATATTCTGGCCTGTTATTGCGTTGGACGGACAGGTAATCGGTACCTGGAAACGCGAGATAAAAAGAGAGAAAGTGATTGTACGACATTCACTCTTTGCCCTCCATGACCCGGCAATGCAAGATAGGATGAAGAAAGCGCTTATTCCTTACGGCCTTTTTTTGGGTAAGCCGACTGAATTAATCGATTAATCATTCCTTTTCAACATAAAAGCCGTCTTGATCGGGGTACCAAGACGGCTTTTTGCTGTCAAAAACTATGAAAAAAACTTCTCCTTTTATGGTTCAAAATTGCATTAAAAAATCGTTAAGCCGATTCAACGGAATTTAAAGAATGTTAAAAAAATTGAGATCCTAAATACCTAACTTAATGATAATTCCCGCTTTTCCCCAAATTCCGGGCTGCTCCACATTTCCATAATCATAATAGGTAATGTTTAGCAAATTATTGGCTTCTACAAAAAAGGTAAATTGATTTTGGATCCAATTAAGACGTGAGTCCACAAGCCATAACGGTTTGTATTTCACTTCATCCCCATATTTGCTTCCGGTCCAGGAGGTATAGGTTCCGTTGCGCTCCTGGTAAGAGAAGAGCCAGCTGGCATTCAAGTGTTTAGCAATTAAGTGCGTGAGCCGAATATCGACTTTGTGCTTTAGATAATCCAGCAAATATTTTGAGATGAAGGTTCCTGACTCCTTGTCCTGGGTCATGAAGCCATACGAAAAATCCAAAGACTGCACAAATAGCTTCTTCTCGAATAGTATAGATGGATTAAGCCGGGTGTTGAATTCGAAACCCGCGGTATTAAGATTTGTCAGATTTTGGGCATTCCAGACAGTTTCGTTTGGTTGTCTGACCCAATCGATCATATTTTTTCCCCATCTTTTGAAGAGGGTTACATTGGCTGTCATCCAAGGGTTCCCATATTTTAACCCGGTTTCGACAGACAATGCCTCTTCTGGACGTAGATCAGCGTTTCCAATGTTGGTTGCACTTTTGTAATAAAGGTCTGTAAATGTTGGGAATCGTAGCGATTTATTCAATGAGAGGTATAATTTCAGGGGCCGGACCATATTCCAGGCCAGATCAAATCCGGGATAGATTTGCCATTTTCGGCCCAGGGAGGAGTTACTGTTGACCATGGCTCCTGCTGAAAGGTCAAATGATCCAATGTGGTGCGAATATTCGCCATAAAGACTGAGATTGGTCCTGCTGTCGGCATATTTAAACTGAATACCGGATTCACCCGGAACACTGGTTGGCGAATTCATCACCTTACCAAGGACCGTACTCCAAATATTTTCGCTCCTGAAATCGGTTCCGAGGGCAAGCTTTCCAAATCCTGTTGTAACCCAACCACTTAGATTTGAGCCATATGTATCTGTCAAATGATAGTTATGCATTTTGTACCAGGCAGGTGCATTTTCAAAGTCCCTGAAGAGCTCGAACCTATCCTGGTTTCTTCTCCAATAAAATGAGGGAGAAAGGTGGAGTGTGCCAATGGATGTGGCTTTTACAGATGCAAATGTGGTTTTTATTCGCTCAAATTGATTGGGGTAGGCAGGTGTATAGAAATCATTGGCGCCAAAGCCCCTCTCGGTGTATCCGCCCTGAAACTGGAGTTTCCCGGTAGGATATGCCCAACTGCCACTATAAAAAATGTTACCTGTTTTGAAATCCCTGTTTTGAAGTGACCCGTCGGCCCTTTTGTAATCAGCAGAAATACTATTGGTCAAATTTCCCGACTTAAATGAGGAGCCGAGTGCGGTCTCAAGAAAGCCATATTGACCAGAGCTGAATCGTCCGGTAATTTGTGAGGGTGATGGTTGGCCGGTGATGATATTTATGGCCCCGGCAAAGGCGTTTGGCCCGTAAAGTCTGGCAGCGGGGCCTTCGAGAATTTCGATGCGGTCAATGGCATCAAAACTGACCGGCAGGTTTAGGTTGTGGTGACCGGTTTGAGGATCATTGAGCGGAATACCGTTCAGGAGGATCAATACCTGATCGAATGAACTGCCGCGAATGCTGATATCTGCCTGTACACCGTTGTTTCCGCGCTGTCTGACATCAACAGCGGATGCGAATTTAAGCAGATCCTGAAGATCGTGAACCGGGGCATTCGCAAGCTCCTCTTTTGCAATAATTTGTACGATGCGCGCTGTCTGGGAAAATGCGACAGGAGTGCGCTGTGCACTAATAACAACCTCTTCCACCTCTACCTCTTTGATGTGTTGTAGGGTGTCGCCGGTTGTTGCCAACAGTAATCGTTCAGCATGTGCGGGGGCTGCGAAAGTCAAATAACTGATACTCAATGTAGCAATCTGAATGACCTTGTGCATACTGGAAAAGACCGAAAAGCCTTTTCTACCCCATTTTCTGAATGTTACCGCCGGTTTTTGTGTGCACAAAAACCTTTTTTGATTCATATTTAAAAAATTTAATTAAAACTGCCCAAAAATATTCTTTTTATGGATTCAAATGATCATTTTTGCCTGTATGAAGCTGGGAATTCAATTGATTATTGATCATTGACTTTTGATAATTATGGTTAATCTCGGATTTAGAGCCTGTTAGCATTTGCAAACTAAGATCGTTTCCTTCATTCAAAAGCTTAAGAAATCATATATAAAACTAACAAATTGATATTATGAGCACCAATCGAAGAGCGTTTATCAAACAAGGAAGTATTGCCGGGGCAGGATTAACCGGGTTGACCATGGTTAGCGATGGTCTATTTGCGCAGAAAAAGGAAAAGGTTAAAAAGGCAGCGCCGAGAGATGAAAGTATCGTGCGCGTTGGATTTATTGGCGTTGGGGGGCGGGGTCAGGGTCACGTGCGTGATACTATTACAGGCGGCGGTATTGAGATCGTCGCTGTTTGTGATATCAGCGCTGAATCGCTCAACAGGGCCAAACAGATTATTTTAAAGGGTGGCATGAAAGAACCCAAATATTATACGGGGCACGACCATGCCTATGAAGAGATGCTAAAAAACGAAGAGTTGGATGCGGTCATCATTGCCACCCCATGGGAATGGCATGTACCAATGGCCGTTGCTTCGATGCGGGCTGGTGTTCCTTATACAGGTGTGGAGGTATCGGCAGCCAACTCCCTCGAAGAGTGCTGGGACCTTGTCAATGCGCACGAAGAGACAGGCAAACAGTTAATGATCATGGAAAATGTTTGCTACCGCAGGGATGTGATGGCCATTCTCAACATGGTTCGAACCAATATGTTTGGAGAAATTGTTCATTGCAGGTGTGGGTACGAACATGATCTGCGCTCGGTGAAATTTGATTTGTTGAAAAATGACCTAAAAATTGGGAAAGAGGCCCACTCTGAGGCCCAATGGAGAGGATTGCACTCCGTTCGCAGAAACGGGGATCTTTATCCTACGCATGGATTAGGACCTATCGGCACCTATCTGGATATCAATCGTGGTAACCGTTTTCTGACATTGTCTGCAATGGCAACGAAATCCAGGGGACTTCACGATTATGTGGATGATCATGCTGCGAAAGATAGCATATACAAAAATATCCAGTTCAATCTTGGCGACATCGTGACTTCCATGATCAAATGTGCCAATGGGGAGACCATCCTTGTCACACACGACACCAATCTGCCGCGCCCCTACTCCCTGGGTTTCAGGGTGCAGGGCACGAATGGTTTATGGCGGGGCGAAGGAGCCGGTGACTGGAAAGATCCAGCCCAGGCAATTTATGTGGAGGGTCAAAGTAAGCACCATGTATGGGACCCTTCGGAACCCTGGCTTAAAAAACATGACCATAAATTGTGGAGAGAGAAAGGTCCTCAAGCCGAAGGAGCAGGTCATGGTGGGATGGACTTTATCATGCTGAATGACTTTTTTGATGCAGTACGCGGTAAAAAGGAAGTTCCCCTGGATGCTTATGATGCCGCAGCCTGGAGCGCAGTTTCTGCCTTGTCGGAAATGTCGGTAGCCAGAGGTGGCGCGTCTGTAGATTTTCCAGACTTCACCAGAGGGCAATGGATCAAAAGAAGACCTCATTTTGCCCTGGACAACCAATTCCCGATCAGTGAGGAGAGGGCATTGATCAACAATCTTTTCTAAACAAAAATGGGAGTTTTTCGACTCCCATTTTTTGTTTATTTTTTTTCGACTTTGTTAAATATTGTTTGGTTGGCTACCAACGGCTTGGCCCAAAACGACAGGAACAAGAGGAACGAAAGTGTAACGTAATTGAACAACATTCCGGTCCTTAATCCAAAATGGTCGGCCAAAGAGCCAACAATCAAGGGTGTAACGGCTCCGCCCATGATTCCGGAACAGAGAATCCCTGAAAAGGAACCATGGTGTTCCGCGATCGAATTCATTCCCAATGAGAAAACGATCGACCACATTACGGATGCACAAAACCCCATGGCAATAAAGGCATAGAATGAGATCTTTGGGTCGGCTGTAAACAAAGCTGTGGCCAAACAAGCCATGGCCCCCATAACGAATACCCGCAACACAATTTTACTGTCAACCAGTTTCAATAATCCCAATCCAAGAATACAGCCAATGGTCATCAAACCCCAGTACCATTGAACTGCCTGGGCGCCTTCAACCTCGGGCCGAAGTCCGTGGTAAGTTTTCAGAAACTCGGAAATCCAGTTGGCGACTCCCTGTTCCGTTCCAACATAAGCAAATATTCCAAAGAAGAAGATTATCACCGTCTTGTTCTTAAGCAGGTGAACGATGGTATCCCAATTGCCGGTTTTCTCATCCTCTTTTAGTTCCACTTTTGGAAATTTTGAGGCTGCAACAACAAAGATCATCACAAAGGCTATCATTGCGAATACCCAATAGATAGAGACCCATGTGAGGTTGGCAGGAACGAGTCCACCCAGAAACTTAACGATACCGCCGGGGGAGCCCTGCGGCCCCAATTCGCTTACCAAATAAGAATATAGCATAGGACTCAGAAAGGAGGCCCCGCCAAAAAACAGCTGGGCCATCACGGAGTTGAAGGCAAAATGCTCTTCACCACCCGAAACGCGCAGCAATGGATTAATCGCGACCTGTAAGATGGCCATTCCCGCCCCTATAAAGAAAAGGGAGCCCAGCATCACCCCGAATTTAGGTGCCAGGCCAAAAATAAGCGCTCCGGCAAAAGCTGAGATAAAGGCTGCCATCATCACCTTTTTTTCTTTGAACCGCTCTGTCATCAACCCTGCGGGTATCGACATCACGCCGTAAGCGACAAAGAAAAAGAGTGGCAGAAATGCTGCCATTGTATTGCTTGCATGAAAATCATCTTTTGCAACCGGTAGTATGGCGCCCAATATATTTGTCAAAAAAGAGATAACAAAAAAGACGATAAAAACCAGGAAGACTATGTAGTAGTTTCGCTTCATTTATTTAATATTTAGATAATTAAAAATTACAAATTACAGATTACAAATTGGGGATGCTGAAGATTTGGAGTTCTCCTCTGCTAATCTTTAATTTTTAATTTGTAATCTGTAATTATTTATTGTTTGATTAGTGGTAGGGCTGCGGCCCCGTAAATGGCAGAATTCTCCAGCTCTGATACTTCAATTCTGAGGTTGGCCAAAACATTTCGAAAGGCAAAGTCCTGCATGGCATCGTACATCGCATCTTTGTAAAGCGCAAAGGACTGTGCCACTGATCCTCCCAAAATGACAACTTCCGGATCATAAGCGTACAAAATGGACTTGAGTGCCTGTCCCAGATGAAAACCATATTCTGCAAAAACTTTTAAGGCAGATTCATCACCTGCTTTGGCCTTTTGAACCAACTCAATGGCTTTCACTTTCTTTTCATCTGTAAAGAACTGTCCACTGGCATAATATTCGGTTGTATGCAAAAGATAAGGCACATTGCCAAATTCGCCGGCGCCGCAATTGGAACCTTCGTACAATTTGCCGTTGAAGATCAGTCCGCAACCAAGACCGGTTCCCAGGGTAACACCGACAATGTTTTTGAAAGGTTTTGCTTTCCCGAAGAATTTCTCTCCTACCGCAAAGCAATTGGCATCGTTGTTGACATGTACCGGCAGATTGTAGCGTTTTTTGAGTAACTCTTTCAATTTCACAACTTTCCAGGAAGGAATATTGGTCACATCATAGACGATTCCTTGCTCAACATCCACAACTGAAGGGACTCCTACTCCAATGGAGAGGGAAAACTCGTTGACACAATCGTCAATTGCCGCATAAATCTGATTCAACACCTCCTCTACACTGCCCTTTGAAGGCGTCGGCAGTTTGGTCAAATGAACAATTTTCTCTCCAATGATTTTTCCGGCGCGGATATTTGTTCCGCCCAGATCAACGCCAATAATGTTGTCAGTGGTTTGCATTCGTGTTAAAGTAGTTTTGTTTTTAGCGATTCGATTCTGAAGGGGTAAAAATAAGAAAAAACTAACCATGTGGAGAGGGTGGTTAGATCCTAATTGCTATATTTATCCCTTAACCTGAAATAATTTCCGGATGGAGGTAAAAATCGAAGAAAGCTGGAAAAAACGACTGTCAAAAGAATTTGAAGAACCTTATTTTCATGAGCTGACCGATTTTGTCAGACAGGAGTACACCACCAAACAGATATTCCCTCCCGGGAAACTGATCTTTCACGCCTTTGAGCAATCCCCATTTGAGAAGACCAAAGTGGTCATTCTTGCACAGGACCCTTATCATGGTCCTGGTCAGGCACACGGGCTCTGTTTCTCTGTGCCTGAAGGGATTGACCTTCCGCCTTCCCTGCAGAATATATTCAAAGAGATTGGCGAGGACCTGGGTCTTCCCTCTCCGCCGAATGGCAACTTGGACAGATGGGCCACTCAGGGTGTTTTGCTTCTGAACGCAACGTTGACGGTTCATGCCAACCGTGCAGGCTCACATCAAAACAAAGGATGGGAATTATTCACCGACAAGGTGATTAGGATATTGGCAGAAGAAAAAGAACATCTGGTATTTATTTTGTGGGGATCCTTTGCCCAGAAAAAGTGCGAATTCATTGACCGGAGCCGGCATCTCGTACTCTCCTCCCCTCACCCGTCACCACTCTCTTCCTACCGTGGATTTTTTGGAAACAAACACTTTAGCAAAACCAATGCTTACTTGGAGAAGTATGGGATTCAACCTATTCAATGGTAGTATTGCGTAATGTGAAAATTAATTTGCCGGCAGCAGCCAATTGCTCAGGTTTACCCAGATCCATCCAAAGGGAAGAGTTGTCAATAAAACCAAATATGTTGTGCTCGGCGGCCAATCTAAGGTACAATTGAATTATTGAAAATTTACCCGTTTCCGTAATCAGGGAGAAGATTTCCGGTTCAACGATTTGGATCCCGCTGAAGGCATAATTCTGTAGTCGGGTATTGTTTCTGACTAACTTTTCTTCCCCGGTTTTTATATTTCTCCAACCCGAAAGGAGCATCTCCGGATTAAAAACCATGTAGCGGTCTGTCATTCTGTCGCGAACTGCCATGGTTGCGAGTCCACTTCTTAAATTATGATAAACAAATAATTCGTTCAGATCAATTGAACTCAGAATGTCGACGTTATAAACCAGGAATGGCTCTGATTCTCCCAACAATGAACGGGCTTTCAGAATGGCCCCGCCAGTATCGAGCAGTTGGTCCCTTTCATCCGAAATTTTTATCGGGAGATGAAAATTTTCCCTTTCCTCCAGAAATTCAATAATTTGCTTACCAAAATGGTGAATGTTAACGATGATTTCTGTGACATTCAACTCGTTCACTTTTCGTATGGCCCTTTCAAGCAGCGTAATGCCATTCAGCTCGACCAGCGCTTTGGGCCTGTCGGATGTATATGGAAATAGTCTGGTTCCCAGTCCCGCCGCCAAGATGAATGCCTTCATGAATATTTCCGAAGTTAATTGTTTAGTTTAATCGGTTTGCAGATTTTCTCCTCCTTTTTAGCAGTTCTTCCGCACTTTTTACACGCATATTTGGGATTTTCCGGCTTTTCGTAATTCTTTTCTTCACATTTTTTCTTGCCCATAATACTTGCATTACTACTTGTACAATATTACACAGAGTTTCACAGAGGTGTCACTGAGCTACACAGAGAAAAAACAGTTTACTCTGTGTAGCTCTGTGGTTTCTCTTTCTTCCTCTGTGTAATATTTTATTTGAGCAAATCTGCAATTAATGGATTCAACTCTTGCCTTGCTCCCTGTGCTGTAGTACGACTTTTACCGGGAAATTGTTCCTCAAATGTGCAGCCAACCTCTCGGCACAGTAAACTGAGCGGTGCTGTCCACCCGTGCAGCCAAACTGGACGGTCAAATGGGTGAATTTCCTTTCGAGGTATCCTTTTACACTTTGGTCGACAAGGTTGAATACCGGATCCAGAAATACCTCCACTTCGGGATAGGCTTCCAAATAGTTGATTACCTCACGATCTTTGCCGGTCTTTTTTTTGTATTCGACCAACCTACCGGGATTGGGCAATGCACGGCAGTCGAATACGAAGCCTCCTCCATTACCGCTTGGATCAGCCGGGATTCCCTTTTTGTAGGAGAAACTGGTGATTGTAACGGTCAATTCCGTCTCTTTTGCAACAATGTTTTTCAATACCTCGGATTCGGAAAGTGAGTTCAAAACCGTGTAAAGTTCAGTCAATAGAATAGGGATGTCAATCTTTTTCATCACGACACTGAGATTTTCCAGGGCAAAAGGGATACTCTTCAGAAAATGTGCCTTTTTCTCATAGAACCCTCTGAATCCATAGGCTCCCATTGCTTGCATCATACGAATCAGGACGTAGCCATAGAAATATTGTTTGAACTCTTTTCTATCGACCGGATAAATCCTGGCCAGACTATCCAGGTAATCCTCAATCAATTCCTCCCGAACCTGCTGTGGTATATCAGCTTTGGCATCATATAAAAGTGAGGCCAGGTCATACTGGAGCGCCCCTCTCCTACCACCTTGGTAATCAATGAACCAGGGCTCATCGTTGCGAATAAGGATGTTTCTGCTCTGAAAGTCCCGCATCATGAAGAAATTGTTTTCGGCCTTTAGCAGGTAATCGCAGAAAGTGGCATAATCATCTTCGAGTGCCTGCTCGTCGAAGCTTACCTTGGCAAGTTTCAGAAAATAGTATTTAAAATAATTCAGGTCCCACATCATCGATTGGCGGTCAAATGCCTTTCTGGGATAACAAAAATTAAAGTCGATACCCTTCCCCGCAGTAACCTGAATGTCAGGCAATACCCTGACTACTTTCCGGTAGGCCTCAGTAATTTCAGGTGAAAATCCATTCCTGGCACGAATCTCAGTCAGGAAGGAAAAGAGCGTGACATCTCCCAGGTCCTCCTGAAGGTAGATGCGTGCTTTTGCATCATACTCATAGATTTCAGGCACATTTACCCCACTTGCCCGCAAATGGTTGGAAAAACTGACGAAGGCACTGTTTTCCTTTTCATCTTCATTCCACGTTCCTATAACCCTGTGGTGCATGCTTTTCAGCCGGATGTATTCCCGGTAGGAACCGGAAGGAGGTAACATTTCTGTTGACGTAACGGGTTCTATAAACCTCTTCTCAAAGAGGTCTGATAATTTCTGTTCGGTAAGCTTTTCCAAGTTGAATGATTTAAAGCAAAAATACCAAAAAAAAGCTGTCCCAACGGTTGGAACAGCTTTTTATCTGTTTAGAAAAAAATGATTTTCAGAAACTGTTTATGTATGATTGGGTTCTATTCGGCAACGACTTCGAACTCCAGTTCAACAACCACTTCGCGGTGAAATTTCACCTTTGCTGTGTGTTTTCCAATTTCTTTGATAGAATCTTCTTTAATGGTGATCTGTTTGCGATCGACCTCAAATCCTTTTTCCTTCAAAGCCTCAGCAACCTGAATGTTGTTGACAGATCCGAAAATCTTGCCGGTTGAACTGGTTTTTGCACCAATTACAATCGAGATTGTTTTCAGGATCTCAGCTTGTTTCAACGCTTCTTCCTTGAGTCTTGCCTCTTTGTGAGCGCGTTGTTTCAAGTTCTCTGAAAGAACTTTCTTTGATGATGATGTGGCCAATACAGCCAATTTCTGGGGGATAAGGTAATTGCGACCATATCCGTTTTTGACAACTACCACATCGTCTTTGCTACCCAGATTTGCAACATCCTGAAGCAGAATAATTTCCATTTTCGTACCTCCTACTTAATTATTTTAACAAATCTGTTACATAAGGCAACAATGCG
>Ga0172379_10004761_pt1 | contig 19647 bp, 22 predicted proteins | sample GrowelOW334metaG_FD_119756 | JGI IMG/M metagenome (GOLD analysis project Ga0172379, IMG submission 119756) | Groundwater microbial communities from an aquifer near a municipal landfill in Southern Ontario, Canada - Groundwater well OW334 metaG | ecosystem: Environmental > Aquatic > Deep...
ACATAACGATAATTGTGACGACCCACAAAAATGCAAACACTTTCAAGAAATCATTTCCATCATTCTTTATTATAAAAAAATTAAAGACACTATGCAAGGAAATAGCAACCAAAAAACCGATAAAAAGAAAATACTTTTTCTTGAATTCTTGCATATAGAAAGAAAGTCCAATTGCGATGCCTATAGTTCCACTGGAAACAGTATGGAGGAGGGTAGACCCCAAGAACCTAAGCTGACCCGTGAGCAGGGCTACCGTCGCTTCACTTATTGAAAATGGCTTAACTAAAAACAGAGCGTTTTCCAGGGCGGCAAAACCTAAAGCTGCAGTAATGAGGTAAATTGGCCAATCTATCGGTTCGTTGGCGTTGTTGGTTTTATAAAGAATTATTAATACAGCAAGATATTTAAATATTTCTTCTACGCTAGCCCATAAAACGAGTTGTCCATCAGGTGAACTTACAACACCTTGTATAAATTTTTGAATTGGTAAAACGACGACAACTGATGCCATACCCATAATAAATACAAGAGTAAGTAATGTCTTGGGTTCGGGGTGCCCATCATCTTCTTTCAACCAGAACCATAGCCACAAAAGGGAAGGGATGATCCCTCCTAAGAATGCAAGAGTTAAAATTTTTGGATCACTTGTTAAGAGGGCCATTTTTCAACCATAAGAAGGTTCTTGTTTTTTATTGGCATCATCGACCAAATTTCTTCTGTGACGAATGGGATGAAGGGGTGAAGCGCTTTGAGTAGAGTGGTTAATTGTGAAAGAAGAAGCATTTTAGTTGAGTCAGTATTTTTCTTTTTAGATCGCTCAATTATTATATCAGCAAAAGTATGCCAGAAATAGTGATAAAGTTTTTCCGCCACGATGTAAAATTTATATTCATCCATTTCTTTCGTGATTTCTTTAATTAGAGCTTTTAATTCTTCGTCTGATTTTTGGTCTTCTTCGTCATAAATTGGATTCTCGGGAATATTAAAATCTTTTGTATTGTCTAACACAAATCGAGTTGCGTTCCATATTTTGTTTGCAAAGTTCTTGTAGCCCTTAATTTTGTCTGGAGACAGGGCAAGGGAAGTTCCTGGGGTATTGCCGACAACCATTCCAATTCTAAATGCATCGGTTCCAAATTGTTCAGTTAAAACAAGAGGGTCTATAACATTAGCTTTACTTTTGCTCATTTTTTGGCCCTTGGCGTCGAGCACCATTCCGTGCATATATACGGTTTCAAATGGAATTTTTCCCGTAACGTATAATCCCATCATGATCATTCTAGAAACCCAAAAGAAGACTAAATCTCCGGCTGTTTCCATTACATTTGTCGGATAGTATGTTTTGTAATCCTCACTCTCAGGATATCCCAAGGCAATGTATGGCCACTGGCTTGAAGAAAACCACGTATCAAAAGTGTCATTGTCTGTTATCACTTCGCCGTCACATTTTTTACATTTAGTAATTTTATTTTCAACATCCGCCATGCCATGACCGCAAGCTATGCATATTTTGGCGGGGATGGGTATGCCCCAGACTATTTGTCGAGAAATATTCCAGTCCATAATATTTTCTAACCAGTAGGTGGTGACCTTTTTGAAATGTTCCGGAATATATTTTATCTCCTCATTATTTATTTTTTTTAAAGCTTTTTCGGCAAGTGGTTTCATCTTTACGAACCACTGATTTTTTATTTGAGGCTCTATGACTGTCCCGCATTTATAACATGTGCGGACGATGTGCTTATATTTTTCTTCTATCTTTTCCACTAAGCCCTTTTTATTTAATTTTTCAATTATTAAAGGTCGGGCTACGTTTATTTTCATCCCGGCGAATTCTCCCGCAATAGACAAAAGCTTTCCAAATTCATCTATAATTTGTTCTTTGTCTAGATTGTGTCTTTCCGCTATTTCAAAGTCCACTACATCATGCCAAGGAGTTATGGTCATTACCCCGGTTCCAAACTCCATGTCTATGGCTTCGTCTTTTATAACCGTAGCTGTGATCGGTCCATTTATCCATTCTAAATCAATTTTTTGTCCCTCTTTGTATTCCGCATATCTTTTGTCGTTTGGATGCATCACTACATATTTGTCTCCAAATTTTGTTTCGGGACGCGAGGTAGCTATTACAAATGGTCCATATTTTAAATAATACAGACTATCAACTCTTTCCTCATCTTTGATTTCTAAATCGGAAAAAGAAGTCTGGTGTTTAGAACACCAAGAAACTATTCTATTGCCCCGATATATCAAATCATCCTTGTACATTCTGTCAAAAGTTTGATAAACAGTTTTTACTACATCAACATCTAAAGTGAATTTTTCTCTGGACCAATCGCAAGAAGCGCCCATTTTTTTTATTTGTTCTTTAATATTTTTTGAATTTGTGAGAGTAAAATCCAAAATTTCTTTATAAAGAGTATCCTTATCCATTCCGAATCGTGTTCGTCCTTCTTTTTCTAATTTTTTTTCATACACAACTTGTGTTTCAAATCCTGCATGGTCGAGACCTGGAAGCCACAAGGTTTTAAAACCCTGCATTCGTTTATAACGAATCATTATGTCTTCGATGGTCATCACCAATCCGTGCCCGGCATGGAGGGAGCCGTTCGCATTCGCAGGGGGCATGATTATGGTAAATGGTTCCGTAGGGTTACCGGGTAGATTATCCGGATTAAAAAAACCAGACTCTTCCCAAAGTTTGTAGATTCTTTCTTCGGTTGTTTGGGGATCGTAAGGCTTCTTCAGTTTCTCGTGCATATCCCTATAATATCACATTAAAGTCTTAAATTACCAATTGCTTTGATGCTATCTATTTTCGGAGTTTTTTTCTTATTTTTTATATAATTCAAATATCCGGCGATGCCAATCATCAGAGAATTGTCTCCGGTTAATTCTTTTTTGGGAAATAGTAATTTTATTTTACTCTTTAGGTCTTGTCTCAAGAGTTTTTTTAGTTCTTTCTGTAAATGTTTATTAGCAGAAACCCCTCCCGCCACGATTAGAGTTTTGATTTTATATTTTTCCATTGCTTTAGCTGTCTTATAGACGAGGCATTCAATGGCAGCGTTTTCAAATTCCAAAGCTATCTGCGCTTTGGTCTTTTCATCAATTTTTTCTATACCACCCAAATCTCTTACCAAATATAAAACAGCTGTCTTTAGTCCGGAATAAGAAAAATCAAAATTTTTACTGTAAAGCATTGGGCGGGGGAGAGAAAAAGGAAAACAATTTTTGCGGGGTGTCTCGCAGGCTGACGAGTCGAGAGGCAGCGCTCCGCGAGCACGCGGAGATAGCGACCCCGAAAAAATTCGTTTTCCTTTTTCTCTCTCTTCCTCCGCCAGTTTTGAAATTTGCGGTCCGCCGGGATAGGGAAGCCCGAGCGTTCTAGCGACTTTGTCGAAAGCTTCCCCCACGGCGTCATCCACTGTCTCCCCGATGATTTCGTATCGCATCCATTTTTTCATCAACACAAGCTCTGTGTGTCCACCGGAGACCAAAAGGGCAAGGATCGGCGTTTTGATAGCTGGAATTGTAAATTTTCCTTTATCTTTTCCAAAGACGGAAAACATATGCCCCTCCATATGATTTACCGGGATGATGGGAACATTCCATTTTTTTGCCAACTCCTGCGCGAAAGTAATGCCGGTCCAGAGAGTTATCTCTAATCCGGGTCCGTAAGTGACAGCTATGGCATCTATTCCAGGATTTTTTGTCCCGACGTTCTCTGAAGTCGGGATCCCGACCTTTTTAAGCGTCGGGACTTCTTTAAATGTTTTTTCTAAAACAGGTGGCAAGTTTTTTGTATGTTCTCTTTTTGCCAATGCCGGGTAAACTCCCCCGTAGGGGATGTGGATATCAATTTGAGAAGATACATTATTTGCCAAAACTTTAAAAGAGGCATTTCTGATGCTCTCCTTTCTTGCCCCGCCCGTACGGGCGGGGTGAACCTCCAATATGCTTATTCCTGTGTCATCACAGGATGTTTCTATACTTAAAATTTTCATAAATAATAAACTAAATTTAAAAACTTACAAAAAATCTTTTATCAAAATTTCTTTTGCTTTTTGTAATGCTTTTCCGCGATGGCTTACGCCGTTTTTTTCTTCAATTGTCATTTCTGCGTTGGTTTTGTTCATGTCAACATTGTAAAAAACGGGATCGTATCCAAACCCGTTACCGCCTCTTGGTTCAGAAGTGATTATCCCTTCATAAGTTCCTTCACATGTTCGGACCTTATCGTTTTGGGGATCATAAATCGCTATCACTGCTCTAAAACGCGCGGTGCGTTTTTCTTTCGGAATATTCTGAAGTTCTCCTAATAGTTTTCTATATCTGTATTCATCTGTGCCGGGTGCATACCTCGCAGTATATACACCCGGTCTTCCATCTAATGCATCAACTTCCAATCCCGCGTCTTCGGCCAGTGTCAACAAACCTGTTTTCTTCCCGATTGTCATTGCTTTTACAATGGCATTTCCCTCAAAAGTAAAAGCCGGTTCTTCTACCTCAAAATTTTTAGGCAACTCAGAAATATTTGAAAGATTTAAAAATTCAAAAGGTAACCCTCTTAATTCTGAAATTATTTCAGGAAACTTGCCTTTTGATCTAGTGGCTATAAGTAATTTTTTCATATAATATTTTTTGGTGCGCGGTGAGGGGATTGAACCCCCGGCCTACTTTACGTCAAAAAGTCGCTCTACCACTGAGCTAACCGCGCGCTTCATATTTATAGCATTTTTTATTCACTTTTCAAATATGTAAAACTTACTTAATAGTTGCTTTTACTTAAAACTCTGCTATCGCAAATTCTTAAGTATTTATGGTATACTCTATTTATGAGTCTTATTTATGAAATATTAAAAGATTTAAGTACCTCTACTTTGAATTATAAAGGTGGTCGGGTAAATTTTTTTGGAATACCAAAATTTAAAAATTATTCTAGAAATTCTTTAAGTGGCACTTTAGCCTATATTCAGAAAATTGGTCTTGCGGAAAAAAATGACGAAAAATTAATATTGACTCTCAAGGGTCAAAAATATATAAAAAGGAAAATAGATTCTTTACAACAATTTTATTTTAATTTTGATAAAAATGCTCCTAAAAATTTGATTGTAATGTTTGATGTTCCAGAAACTAAGAAGGCTGAAAGGGAATGGCTTCGTTGGCATTTGAAAAAATTTAATTATTTTATGATTCAAAAAAGTGTTTGGGTTGGTCCGTCACCCCTACCCAAAGAATTTTTAGGTTATATTGAAAAAATAAAAATAAAAGACGGCTTTAAAACTTTTAAATTGGCAAAAGGGTATGATTTTAAAAAGTAACTAATTTACTTAATATTCTGCTATCGCAGAGTTTTAAGTATTTACTGTTATTTTACCAGTTTTTCAAGTATTTCAAGTTCCTCTCGCGAGTTTGGTTGCAGAGCTTCAAGGATGTTGCTGGTTTGCACCAATTCAATATTTTTATTTTGGTCAAAAGCCATTTTAATTAAATCAGTCAGCAGATATTCTTTCTGCGCATTTTCATTTTTTATTTTATCAATATTCTCCCAAAGCCACTTTGCGTCAAAAGCGTAAAGCGCCGGATTTAATTCTTTTATTTCTTTTTCTGCTTCTGTTGTGTCTTTAAATTCAACGATTTTTTTAATTTTTCCATTTTCGTTTCTAATAATTCTTCCGAAATGGTTCAATCCCATTCTCCAATCTTCAAAATCCGGTATTATGACAGTTGCCATGGTTATGGTCGGGTTCTTCTCTGTATGAGTGGAAATAATTTGCTCAAGCGTTTCCCTGGAAACGAGTGGCTGATCTGCCGCTAAAACAATCACTACATCGTGAGGAGTTTTTATGGCGCTTTTCGCACTTCCGACGGCATGCCCAGTGCCAAGCTGTTCATGTTGTTCGGCGTAAGTATGTTCATTCCCAAGCACTTCCAATATTCGCTCTTTTTTATAACCGACTACGATAATTGGTTTTATTTCTGGATCTAATTTTTTAATAGTTTCTAAAATATGCCGTAAAAATGGCTTTCCTTTAAGCAAAGATAATGCCTTTGGTTCATCTGATTTCATTCTTTTTCCCTTACCGGCAGCTAAAATAATTACTTGAATTTTACTATTCATATATTTTTCCAGTATACACTAGTCTTAATTTTTTTCACGTTTTTCAATTTCTTTCAGGATCTTCGGAATTTTATTGAAATCAGCTATCAACACTTCACGCATAGAGCCGTCGTACAGGGCGGCGGCGGGATGATAAAGAGGGAAGAAGTATTTGGTAGACATACCCTTGAAAGGTTTTATTAAAAGTTTCCCGTGGGCTTGGGATATCTGTAAATCAGGAAAAAAGTTATTCATCGCGTGCCGGCCGAGGAAAATTATTAATTTGGGGGAGATTATTTTTAGCTCATCCAGAAGCCACTCTCGACACTCTGCTTTTTCTTCCGGCAGGGGATCGCGATTGTTTGGCGGGCGATATTTTACGATGTTGGTGATGTAGATGTCTTCTCTCTTTAAATTTATCAATCCCAGCATTTCGTTTAAAAATTTTCCCGCCGCGCCGACAAATGGTTCACCCTGTTTATCTTCGGATTTTCCCGGGGCCTCACCGATAAATACCATTTCGGCATCGGCGCTACCGACTCCCGGAACCGCTTGGGTAACTGTCTTTTTGAGCTCGCATTGGCACTCTTCCATCCACTTTTTATGCAAATTTTGTAATTCTTGATTTTTATCCATTATTTTAATTAAATATTTTGTAAAAAATCTTCAGCGTCGGCTATGTCCCTCGGACTGTTTACCGTTCCCCATGATTGGAAGATAAAAGCTTTTAAAGGATATGTGGAAAGGTTGGCAAGTAGGGTGTGGGGTAAGCCTGATTCTCCATTTTTTAACAAAACAGGCTCAAAACCAAAAATTTTGTTATCAAGTATATTGAAGCCATTATAAAACATATCTTCTATATAATCTTCTGTTGTGTCATGTATTTTAAATCCGGAAACATAATTATCTTTTATTTTTATGCCTAAATAATTTTTGGGCATCAATTTTTTAGATATGCCTATTCCGATTATTTTATTTTCTAAAGCATTTTTGATATCAGATTCTTTTAATAAATCATCTCCGTTGCATACACAAAAAAGTTCATTGTCATTTATTAAATCTTTACATATTGAAATAGCATCCATGGTGCCTTTTTGTTCTGTTTGAATTTTGTAAAATACATTATGTCCAAGATAATTTTCCTTAAAATATTCCTTGATTTTTATACCCAAGGGATTACTAATTACGAAAATAATGTCGGATACATAAGGTAAATATGGTTTGACTGCGTGCTCCAATAGCGGTTTGCCTAAGAGGGGAATCATCCCTTTGGGTACCTCGTTTGTGACGGGGAGAAATCTCGTACCTTTCCCAGCTGCTAAGACTATAAGTTTCATTTTGTGATGTAATTGTATCCTTTGCACGAACTTATTTTGAAACAAAAGAAAGTTAATCTTACGCTCGACAATTTTCTTAATTTTAATATTTCTACTACGCTCTACTAATGTGCTAATTCAAAATTCAAATGGACTCGGAAAATGGAAACAAATATTTTGGGGATTAGGATTTCCATTTTCCTCGGCTGTGTCTTTTGACGAGATTCCGAATTCTGCCCGCAGGAGAAAATCAAAATCAAAAATTCAAAACATTGTCTCGGGCAAATTATACCATGTTTGTATTTCCGTGGTTATGGAAAGTTTTGAGGTGCACCCTCGGCATTAGCCTCGGGCATTTCCGCTAGGGCTACGAGTGCCTAGATGCCTATGAGCGGGCAAGCAGAAAGTCGAACGGCTCAAATACCAGTAAATGAGCCGTTCACTCGATTGCCCGCAACTTCTTGGGGAGAGGAAGTTTCCTCTCCCCGGGTCGGATGACTCCTGATTACAGGAGTTCCATCCTCGCCATCCTCACTCTACTTTATTCATATCCGTGTCTGTTGTGTATGGCTTTCGCCTTTAGATTTTAGTATTGCACCAGCTGGGCGGCACTCGTCCTTTAGTCATGGACACCCTAGCGGAAAATGCCCGAGGCGAAATACTCGTGCTTGCCCCAGCTCGCGCGATTACGCGCGAGCCTACCCACCCGTGCGTGCACGCGAGAGACACTCCCTTTTAGAATTAAATTCTGGAATACGAAACCGCGTGTCCAGTTTTTCCAACTTGTTTAATTTTATTTTCTTTTTCCAGTTGCGAAAGATATCTAGTTGCTGTTGCATCCGAGACATGAAGAAACTTTTCTACTTCGTCATTTGTGATTTTAGAATGTTTTAGAAATAAAGCCATGATCTTATCCAGCTTTTTTCTTTTTCGGAATTGGATTGCATTTTTAGCTTTGATCAGAAGTTCCCGAGCGAGAGAAATTTTATTTTGCTGTGGTTCGATAAAAACCGGAGCGGGTGCTGATTGCTGTTGCGGTTGCGAAGCAGAAACTGGTTCCGATTTAATCGGCTCAGGTTCTGGCTTTAACGGCTCATTTACTGGTATTTGAGCCGTTCGGGTTTCGGGGGTTTGCAAAGGTTCAGATGAAACTGGAAGTATTTCTTCAGATTTTTCGCCTTCGGCGGATATTTCTTCGGGTTTTGGTTCTTCGGAGCTAGGTGTAGAAATGGGCTCATTTTGGGAATTATCATTATTGAGGGAAACGGGTATATCTGCGTTTATAGGGCTTTTTGGGGCTTCTGGGGGTATATCGGCAGGAGTAGGATCTATTACAGAAATAGGCATATCCACCATGGGCTCTTGGGGGCTTACTGGAATAGAGTTTTCTTCGGAAATTGAGTTTTGTGGTTCATCAGACATAATAAGAATTATATCACGCAGAATATCTTTTGTTGTTTTTGTTTTAAATAAAAAAAGGGAGCGGTTAAAAACCACCCCCCATAAAACCAGAATTACAGAAAACAAACTTTTTGGTTCTGCCATAAATGTGCTCGGCAAAACCAAAATCACCGACAAGCCAACGGCCCCGATCGTTGTGTCCTACCAGGAACATCCTAGGGTCACCCACCGAATCGAAAATGGAGTCCATCGCAACAACAAGCCACTCATCTACTGGTTGATCTGTGTACTGAAGTCGCAATTGCGGACCCACTTCGGCTGGGCACTTGATAAGACCAATTTTTTGAGCGGCTTGGCAGATCTGATCAAAATTGGCGCCTTCATCAAAGCCCAACTCAGAAACTGACTTAACAACCAAGTCGACTACTATGTTGTTGCGGGAAACAACAAAAGCAGGCTTGCCCATGATGTCTTCTGCCCATTTACCAATTTGCATACCGCTATTCTTTGTGGCTGAAAGAAGAACGTCGACACTCATACCTAGTTTGACGCTTATTGTCCAACCCATTGAAGACTCCTTTGTTTATTGGAAGTTGTCGAAGAAGGTTAACACATCCTTTATTTTTTTACTATATATTTCTATGTTTGTCAATGATTCGAGAGGTGCAATCTTTACGGAAGCCTCATTTTTTGATAAACTTAAAATAATTTATATATTAATAATAAAAAAAATTTATGGAAAATATTGAATTTGAAGCAAAGTTTACCAATATTGATAAAAATGAAATTAGGGTAAAACTCAGAACTTTGAAAGCAAATTTAATAAAATCGGAATTTCTGCAAAAAAGAATTGCTTTCAACTTACCGAAGGAACATCAAATACCTGGCGCGTGGGTTAGGGTAAGAGATGAGCAGGACAAAATAACAATGAGCTTAAAAATTGTTAATGGAAATAAAATAGAAAATCAAAAAGAAATCTGTCTCAATATAAATAGTTTTGAAGAAGCAGAAAAATTTCTTACAACACTAGGATGCACTAAAAAATCGTATCAAGAAAACAAACGAGAGTTGTGGAAAATGGAAAATGTTGAAATTATGATTGATGAATGGCCGTTCATTGAACCATTCGTTGAAATTGAATCTGATTCAGAAGAAAAAGTAAAAAAAATTGCTGAAAAACTTGGTTTTGATTACTCGAAAGCCATATTTGGTGCAACCGATATTATAACTCAAGGCAAATATGGTCTTCCGTTAGGGGTCATAAACACTATTCCCAGAATATCTTTTGATATGGAAAATCCTTATATAGATATTGACAAAAATAAAATTTAAGGTTAAATTATTTAATAAATTTGACCCTTTGACAACTTAATAGAGGAGGAAATACCATGCGTGGAAAGCTGATTGTTTTTACTGGGCTTGATGGCTCAGGAACTTCTTCGGTTGCTGAAGAATTACACAAAACCGATTCAACATCGACTCTTTTCAGTTCTATTGGAGATCCGTACACAATCTGCAGAGATCAAATTAATAGAAGAGTGGGAATAATCTCTCCTTCTGCACATTATCTCTTTTATCTCTCTGCTGTTGTTTACTCTTCAGCTCTCATTGAAGAAAAGCTGAAAACAGGAAACGTGTATTGCGTTCGGTACCTAATTGACACAGTTGTGTCGCATAGGGTGGCTGGTCTCAATGTAAACTTGGTGTACGAAACGGATTCGTATAAAATTATCCAGCCTGACCTGATTATCTTTCTTGATGTGAATGAAAGTTTGCGCCAAGAAAGGCTGGAGAAGCGAGGGAAGGGATATCTCGACAGAAAATTAGACAACACTGAATTTAGGTTGAGATTTTTGGCCGAGTTTCAGAAGTTGTCTAGTTCTTTCGTAGCTGTGCAGGTATCTGGCAAGTCAATTGCTCAAATCTCGGAGGAAATTATGTCGATGATTAATCGATAAACCAAACGAAGAGAGAACAGAAAATGCAGACTCACTATCTTTCCCGTAACGGCTATCAAAGGTTGCAACAGAGAAAACAAGAGCTCCTAGATTCCATCAAGGCCAAAAAAAAACAAATGGGAGACTCTGTAGCAATCGACAACGACCTGAGGGAAAACTCTGAATTTATGCAGTTAAGGACCGAAGTCACCTACGTCCTTCCAAAAAAACTGGACGAGGTAGATTCCATCCTTCGCTCCTACCAGATCATTGAAGACATGCCGAGCTTTATCTATTCTCACTTCTACAAGGTTCAACTAGGAGCCAAGGTTACTGTTCAGTATCAAGACGGAAAGGTAGTTCCCTTTACCATACTGGGATACGACGAAGCAGATTTCGACAAAAATATCATCTCGTACCTTTCACCGCTCGCTCAAAGTCTTATTGGCGGGGTTGTGGGAGATGAAATTGAAGTGGAAGTCCCTGGAAAACCCATCAGGGTTAGAATTCTAAACATCGAGAAAGGCATTTAATGTGCCAAAAGGAGGACAAATGAGAAGTGACTCTCTAGCTGCCCTCGAGTCCGAGGGCTCATTGAACAATGTTTCAAAGGAGGACTTGGAATTCCGACTTTCGCTCGTTGAAGCATTCCGTTCAATACCCAAAGAAGCCATAGTCAACTTACGGCATCTTTTGCCCCAGGCAGGATGTTTGAACCGCTGCAGTTTTTGCAGTCAAAGCTCTTCGCCGACAGTTTATCAGCTGACGGAAAGAGCTCTGAAAAATCTTTTCGCAGCCATCAAGACCGTTAGCCTTGAAGTCGCCGGCCGCTACATAACATCCGAAAAACAACCCTACTTGGTTGGAAATACTCTGTCTTCCGAAGGAGTATTTCTGCCACAATTCCGAATGCCAAAATTTGGATTAGTGGGTTATAGCAGGACAAACCACAGACCGGGAGTTATTTTTCCCTATCTGGATAACGATATTGGCTCCTATCCTTTCTTGCTTCAATACATGAAATACTTGAGAGAGGATTTGGGGGCGAAAGTTCGTCTGTCTACGGTGGGATATAGCAGACGCAATGAACAGTTGCAGGAGATGCACGAAACGATCAACGAGAATCATCTGGATACGCTAAGAGGTGTGCGGATTTCGTTTTCTCCTTACACCCTAGGTTGGACTACCAAAGGAGAGCGTTCGGGATTAACTTCAAGAGAAGAATTCATCCTTGACTTAGCGAACCTCATAAAGACATATCGCCCAGCGATCGAACACATGGGAGCCGGAGATCGAGCAGTTTCTGTAGAGTTCAGATTTCCTCCAATGGTTTCGGAGTCTGAAGTTGAGGATATGCTGATCCTAAACCGCCATGTAATACACGCTGGACCGTATGTGCTAATTAGCAGAGCGGAAACCGACTCTCTGCCAAACTTTTCTGTCGCGAGGGTAAAGGCAGAAAGCCGCCATTCACTAAGCATCGACGAGTTGTTTAGTGAGTACATCATGGTGATTTCGGTAAAGTTGGCCGACAATGGTGAGTGGAAAGGTATTGCCAAAACTATTATCGAAGGAGAGTGCCGAAACATCGAAGAAATTCTGTCAGACTGCACGGTACGTTATTCGAAACTCTATCTTCTAGAGAATGGCGACGGACCCTACTATGCTGTCGACCCTGAAATGACCGAATTCGGGTACTTCGCCAAAGAGTTTTACTTCTTGTCCGAAAGGCGTTCGGTGTCGGGGTATATCGATTCCGAGCGTTACTTCCTAAATGCCCTGCTCAAGCACAAGCGAAGCAGAGGCATCGGAAGAAGAGAATCCTTCTTCAACGCATCATGGAGCGATGCTGACGAAGTGGTCAATCTTTTGGAAAAGAAAATGACTCGAATGGAGGACATTGATCCCGTAGTTGCTTTTCACCTCAAAGAGCACGTACTGCCTATGGTTTCGGCTTACAGAAAAATCCTTGAGATGTCTGGTTTGCCGGCCCAGTATTTCTTCGACAAGAACTTCACGATCGACACCGGAGAAATCTGTAACCTGGGAGGCGCATACAAGGACTACAGAGGACTGGCTTCTAGAAAGAATTCCGCTGTAACTCCTCAGCATGAAAGGGTGTATAGCGCTAATGGTTCTTTGGCCACAGAGGGAAGGATCTGGATAATCGGAGTGTCTCCCACGAACACTGGTTTCAGGGGTACCGACATTTCCGTTTCCTGTCCATCTCTCTTCGTGGAGGAACAAGATCTGAGCAAGAGGTCTTCTCAAGAGGGACACGCTGTTAGGCGTTGGTACATTCCTCTCAGAAAAGAAGACGTTGAAGTTGTTAACTCATCGAGCCACAAACATCGCTACCTAATCCCTGGAAAGGTAAGCATATGACAAACATAGCCTGCAATGGAAATATACAACCATTCAGGCTATTTTATTTGGATTTACTTTTGTAATTTTTAATTAACTCTATATCTTTAAAATCTTTTTCTCTTCCAAGCGCAATTTTAAATTTTATCAATTCATCTAAATTCATAAAAGGAATATCTTCGATTATTGTAGCAGAGGCAATTAATTCTTCCATAGCAGGTTTATAATCTCCCCAAGAAGCACCAGTAGCAATTTCAAAAGTTTCTTTTTCTAAACAATATTTTCCATGTTTTTCACGTTCTTTCCATTCTCCTATTTCTTTTAATTTTTTATATAAATCTGGTAAAACTGCAATATCAATATCGACAGCTGGGCGAATATTAAGAACATCCAATATTCCGCTACCAATGATTACGTATTCTCCAAATGGAAGATTAAGGCTTTTTATTTTTTCTGTTATTTTCATAAGTTTAATTTCTGTATCAATTCATTAATTTCTTTATTATTTTTTACAATAAATACATTTTTATTATCTTTATGTTTCATAACCCTTTCTCTCATTTCTTCTGTTTTGTAATTTATTATCCACTTAACTAACGCCCAGTCAATTTTTTGCTTTACTCCTTCTGGTTTGTCGAAAGGCTGTTTCCTATTAAAAATTCTAGCAAACGCTCTCCAGAGACATCTCCATTTTGGAAAATCAATAAATATTATTGTGTCGGCTCTTTCAAACCGAAAATCAATATTTGAACTTCGATAATTTCCATCAATAATCCATTTATCTTGTTTTGCAAAACCATCCACAATAGCTGTAAATTCTTCTTTTGTGGCATATCGTTTCTTCCAACCAATATTCCAGAAATATTTATCAAGATGATGAACTGGTAAACCTAATTTTTTACCAAGATTGTTTGCCAAGGTTGATTTTCCAGAACCAGAAATACCGACGATAGAAATACGATTCATGTTTTCATTATATCAGAATTTCAGCCCAATTATAATCTTTGAGGGAAACGAGGGTAAAACTATCCCTAGGGGCTTTTGGGGCTAAATTAGAGGTATTAAGGGTTGTTTTTAACAACTTTTATGATATAATAGGTATAGTTCACTTAAAATTTAATAACGAAACAAAATTATCGGAGGTCCAACAACAAGTATTTGCTATTGAACCAATAAATTAATTATCTTCGATCACGCGGAATTTTTTACAAAACGGGCTCGAAGGGTCTCGTTTTTTTATTTTGTGGACAAATATTGGCCTAGTCGAACTAATATTAAATTAAAAGAAAAAATCATGAATACAATCTTAATTTCTTATGATTTACAAACCCCTGGCAAGGATTATGTAAATCTATGGGAGCATCTTAGATCCCATGGTAACTATGCAAGACCGCTGGAATCTGTCTGGTTAATACGAACATACTCAACTGCAAAGCAAATTCGAGATGCGGCGATCAATCATATAGATAGTAATGACAAGATTTTCACCGTGGATGTGACCAAGAGAGAATCCGCTTGGCATAAATTAACGGATGAAATTGTTAAATGGATAGGGTCATTACTATAAACGGTCGGAAGAATAGTTCGGTACCAAACTTGCAACTCACCTCAAGAATGGCAAAACACAGAAAAAAGACAATTCAAAAATAGAGAGGACAAGTCAAAGATTGCTTGTGATACATCTCTTGATTCCACCCGAAGCCCGCTGAATAAAACAGCGGGCTTAAAATTTATCCGTTTTTCTTATCTTGCTCCTTTGGAAAATTATTTAAAAAATTCTGCAAGCTAAAAGCTTTTTCTAATGCCTCCGAGGTTGCGTTCCCAGTTTTTATAAGTTTACATATTTCACAATCATCATCCTCAAAATCTTCCTCTTTTGCTTTTTTAAATTTTTCGTCAGACATAGTTTGATTATATCCAGTTTAAACATTAAAAGAGTTTTGGATTGTTGATTATAAGTTTTAACACTTCGTTTAAATAATTTGTGTAAGCTAACTCATCAATTTTATAATCAGAAGGATGTGCAGAGTGATTTCTTGTATCAAATAAGTGAAGAATGGCATTTATTTCATTTATATCAAGATTAACCATTGCTGATAAAACAAAAATTAAATCTCTGTCGAAAATTTCTTGTAGTTCATTGCTCATGGAAACATTAAATTCTTTTGAAAATCTTTTATAAAAACCAGATTGTTTAGCTTTTAGGATTTTAGATATTTTGTTGAATTCTTTCAACCCTTTTCTTTCTATAAATTTTTGTAGCCTGTCTATTACCGCACACCAAACCATAACAGTTGCTGCTCTATAACATCCACAAGAAGCAGCTTTTGCTGCTTCTTCATAATAACTTTTTTCGTCCACATCATTTACGACTTCATAAATTTTATTTAAAATTACTTGTGCAAGAGAATTCTGATTGGTATTAGATTTTCTAATTAAAGGCACGAGAATTGTTTTTTGAATATTTCTTGGTAACTCTTTTATAATTTTTATATAGCTAGTTTTACGATTATTTGCAGATGAAATTTCAAACAACTTCTCAAAATCTGCATCAATTGCATTTATCAACTGATCATCCACAACATTTAGTCCTCTTATTTTTGTAGAAAGACTATGTAACCAACTTTTACTTACACCCAAGGCTTTTTGCTTTAGGTCAGCTTTCCCGACTATTGGCGAAGAGTTTTTCTTAATTGCTTCTTGCAATTCAACAACTCCGGCCAAAAACTTTTCTAATTCTTCTATCATATTAATTTTAAGAAGAAAGCTCCTTTATTAAATCAGCGGCTTCTTTTTTTCCAACAGGTGATAATTTGTTTTTGGCTCCTGACTTAAAGCCAGCAAATATTTTTTTGAAGTTTTTTATATTTACAGCAAAATTTGCAGCATCGTATGCCCCATAAGTAACGGACATCTCTCGTAATTCATCGTTTGGAACATCAAAACTTCCCTCCATAAACTGATGCCTAGCCCCAATTAACAATGCTAAGCGTCTTTGTTGTTGAGAAGTTTTCTTTGCTTTTAAGTCTGTCACTTCGATACTTACATTTCCGGACTCATCTGCCAAAAACACCCTTGATACATCTGTTTCACTTAAACCAAATTGACCTGCAAACGTTTTTATTCTTTTACTTATTTCAGTTGGAACATTATTATCGATAGATGCTGTTTTTTGCGTTACCTCAGGTGTATTATTTTGAGTAACTTGTTTTTTAGTTTGACTCAAGGCGTTAGTTAGTAGTATTTCAAAACACTTCTCTTGTAAATTCTGCGGACAACTTTTTATTATCTCAACTATTTCTTTGATTTCTTTTATTAAATCTGTTTTATTCATAGATTTTAACTAAATTAAACTAATAATGTGGATAACCTTGCTTTGCCTTTCGGTTTTTGTTCGGTTATACTATAATTGTAGCAAATCATAATAAATAAGCAATATGCCAAGCCTTACAAAAAAACAAAAACAAGTCTTTGACTTTATAAATATATATATAGCTGAAAATGGCATATCTCCAACGATTGAAGAGATACGGAAGAAATTAAAACTGAAAGCAGTTTCTACTATTCATGAGCACATTAATTCTTTAAAAGCGAAAGGATATCTTTCAAAGTCTGAAAATTCAGCAAGAAGTTTATCACCCAAAAAAGAGATAAAATCTATTTTAGAAATTCCAATTGTGGGTAGAATTGCGGCAGGATATCCGATTGAAGCAATCGAAAATATAGACGATACTATTTCAGTTATCAATCCTAGTATTAAGAGTTCCGAAGGATATTATGCACTTCGTGTTGTTGGTGACAGTATGATAGGTGATGGAATTTATGATGGCGATATTGTAATTATAAAAAAACAATCTGTTGCCGAAAATGGTCAAACCGTTGTCGCTATCATTGATGACAACGAAGCTACATTAAAAAGATTATATAGAAAAGGAAACGGTTATAATCTTGAGCCGAGAAATCCTAGTATGCCTACACTTTTTAGAATGGATGTAGAGATAAGGGGTGTTGTAGTTCAAGTTATAAGTAATATTCACGATAAACCTAAAAACATAGTTTCAAAAAAAACGAAGCACGGATTCAAGACAATTGATTTATTCGCCGGTGTAGGTGGTATTCGTTTAGGATTTGAAAATGCTGGATTCCAGACTGTTTTTGCAAATGATTTTGAGCCACAATGTAAAAATACCTATGATCTAAATTTTAAAGATTCAAAATTAATAGTTGAAGATATTAGAAAAATTGGAATTGATGATTTACCTAAATTTAATTTTCTTCTTGGTGGTTTTCCTTGTCAGGCTTTTTCGATTGCAGGATATAGACAAGGGTTTGATGATGAGAAAGGTAGAGGAAATCTATTTTTTGATATTGCAAGAATTCTTGATGCCCGCAAGCCGGAAGGGTTCTTGCTTGAAAATGTAAAAAACTTAAAAAGCCACGATGGGGGTAAAACTTTTAGAATTATCCAAGAAACACTAGAAAATCTTGGCTATCATTTAAAAACAAAAGTTTTAAACAGTATGGAATATGGAAATATTCCACAGAACAGAGAGCGTGTTTATATGGTTGGTTTTAGAAATAAAGAATACTCCGAAAAATTTGAGTTTCCTAGTCCAGTAAAATTAACTGTGAAAATCACTGACTTACTAGAAAAAAATGTACCCGAAAAATACTATTACAACGGAAAACCATTATTTGAAAAATTGAAAGGTTCCATAAAAGAAGAAGGAAAAGTTTATCAATGGCGTAGACAATATGTAAGAGAAAATAAAAGTGGTGTCTGCCCAACATTAACTGCAAATATGGGAACAGGTGGACACAATGTGCCAATCATAAAAGACAAGAAGGGTATAAGAAAATTAACTCCGCTAGAGTGCGCGCGTATTCAAGGATTTCCTAAAGATTATAAAATACCAGAACTAGCTGATTCTGTTTTATATAAACAGTTTGGAAATTCTGTTAGTGTTCCAGTTATTGAAGCGGTAGCGAAACAGATGATGAAAGCGATAGAGTAATTATCTTATATATTGCTTTATATTATCAAGCATAATATCCTCCTTATTGGGAATTTTATCTATAATAGATTTGTGCATAAAATATTCACCACTTTTTGCTCCAGATCTATCTAATAATTGGAATTTTATAATATAAGTTTTATTTGCCTCTAATTCTGTGTTGTTTATTTTCGACTTTTTAATTGTATAAATTGTTATTGAGCTTTTACTGTTCTTCAAAACTTGAATTTTGTCTGCGTTTTCAACATATATATCAATTAATGTATGTTTTTTATTGTTATCAAGCTTATTTTCTTTCCAACTATATAAATTATCTATTTTTTTATTTACCCAATCTGAAAAAATCATTATTTGTGGCAGTGTTTTTGGTGTTCGAGTTTCTTTTATTTCTTTTATATAAAAAGGACTTTCTTCATCGCCACACAAGTTTGAGTAACGCATAAAGTCATCCGCTAGGCAAACTGTAATAAGTTTCAGAGATCCTAAATTCGTGTTTTCTCGCTTAATCTTTGTAACTGATGATAGATCTTTATTTAAATTTTCCTTTATAAAAACGTTGTCGTCCATTTTTAATTTGTTATAAACATCCTCTCCGATAACTGTTTGTTCAAAAAAAGGCAACAAATAATCACTATCAAGATTTGTTTCTGCCATCACAAGATATTTCTTATCGTAACCTTGATTTCTCAAGCTAACCATATACTGCCCCTTTTTGAATGATTTAACCTCAATTTGCGGAGCATTTTTAAGAGCACACCATTTATTCACATACTCAACAAATGGTATCGCCTTTGTTCCAATTTTCACGCCCAAAACATCTGGTGCAATTCCAGATTTTTTAGGGTCATATTCATAATAATCAGAAATAACTTCCAGATTATTTGCTATTTTAGGGAGAAAATATTTATTGAAAATCACACTTTCAGGAATAATGTTAATCCAACGATCAAACACTCCTCCAATATAATCACTTTTTCCACTAAGACCTCCATACATCCTGCCTCGCTGAGCCATTGAGCACACAAAATAGATGTATGGAGCAACATCTTGTTTGGTAATTAAAATTTCATGGTTATAATTCATATTATTTAACGAAAAAATCTAGCGATTTTTTATAGAGCTTTGCAAACTCTTTGAGTTGTAAAACATCAAAGCGTCTCTGCCCGGATTCTATTTTAGAAAGGTAAGACTGTGTTCTGCCAAGTTTCTTAGCGACTTCAACTTGCCCAAGTCCTGCCTCAATGCGCGCTTTTTTCAAGCGCGCAACGATTATTTTATGTTCTTTTTGGTAAAGCGCTCTTGGCATGTTATTAACAGTATAATATTCCATTGCGTTATATTCCAAATTGCCATATAATATATTTGAAGCCCGCATTCCTCCCCAAACCCCTCCTGCGGGCAGAATTCGGAATCTCGTCAAAAGACACAGCCGAGGAAAATGGAAATCCTAATCCCCAAAATATTTGTTTCCATTTTCCGAGTCCATTTGAATTTTGAATTAGCACATTAGT
>Ga0172379_10004762_pt1 | contig 19645 bp, 15 predicted proteins | sample GrowelOW334metaG_FD_119756 | JGI IMG/M metagenome (GOLD analysis project Ga0172379, IMG submission 119756) | Groundwater microbial communities from an aquifer near a municipal landfill in Southern Ontario, Canada - Groundwater well OW334 metaG | ecosystem: Environmental > Aquatic > Deep...
CTGACTCCTGCTATTAATATGTCGCTCCGCTGGAGCTGAAAACTATTATATGGACGTTTTAAGCTATTAATATTCCGCTCCTCTGGAGCTGTCTTCTGATTTTCCGGTTCCCATTCTGACTCCTCACTCCTGACTCCTGACTTCTGGTTTTCAGAGATCCAACTCGAAAAATTCCGCCCGGTCTTTCCAGGCTCTGATCATGTCCGGGGCGTATTTGCCCTTTACCGTCCGGGGAGCGGCGGCGGTTTCGGGAATCAGCGGACGGTTTTCCGCCGCCGCTTTGGTATTGTATTTACGCCTTTCCATTTCGGTGAAAGTGACCAGCATCATGTCTTCGAATTCCTCGGTCTCCTTTTTGCTGAAACCGTCACCGGCGTCGGCTGGGCACATGGACATGTATTCGGCCAGGGCTTGCAGCCCGGCGACTTCCGACGGGTCCAGTTCCGGTTCCGTTTTCGGCTGTTCGGCCTTCTCTTCCAACTTTTCTCGCTTGTCTATCCCGCAGTCGCGGGACCCGCAAAGCGGGGCAGGCTTAATTCCTTTCCGCCGGTCGCTGCGCTCCAGCCAGTACTGGATCGCTTTGAGATTTGGAATCGCGCTTTTGACGGTGGTCCGGGTCCGGCCTTCATGATCGGTCACATGGATGGTGATGCTGTAATCACCCAGCGCCAGTTCCAGCAGACGATTTTCCACCCGGTCGTCAACGGCCTCCCGGCCGGCCTCAATCGCCTCGGCAAACTCCGGCTGCTGCTGTTTATAGTTATAGAGCGATGAACGCGAAATGTCCATTCTGGACGCGATCTGACCGTCGGTCAGACCATCGGCTGCAAAACCCATTGCCTGTTCCGGAAAACTCTCGTCGTACTTTGATTCAGCCATGATCCCTGTCTCCTGTTTTCTTGATTGTTTTTTGCGTTTTCACGCTGTCGCAACACGCGATACATATAGTAAATTTGTCAATCAATACTGCTGTAAATCATTTATATTAAAGATGTTAGATTTTCAAAGTCATGTTCTTTTTTTTACCGTGGAACACTCCTTATTGTGGCTGTCGCTTCGACATTGGATCGCGTCCGGCGGGCAACAGGGGGAATCAGCCATATTTCTTGAAAAAGTTTGTTTGCGTGTTATTTTTATATTTATCGTGCAGGCGTTATGAGAAAATAATTACCGGAAAAATTCGGGAGGAAAAACGATGAAGACTTTATTGAGCATGGGTGTCTGTGTTTTGTCGCTGTTGACCGGGTACGCCGCGGATATGCCGCCAATGGTGGCACTGGAGGGCAATGGCGCATGGAAGGTCGTGGCTGCTAATTACAGCGCCGCTTCCGGGAAAAACGGCGCGCTTGGCAGCATCAGTTTCAATGGCAAGGAATACATTTCAGATTCTCCTAAAATCCCGGGCGGTTCTTACTTGTGCCAGGATGCGGTGCCGGTGCTGGAAAATTTGACCAAAACCAAAGAGAATGTCATTACCGGCACTTGTGCGCTGGGCAGGATATCTTATGAGTTTTTCAATGACAAAATTGTCTGTACGGTGGAAGCGGCAAAAGACAAGAAACCGGTATATTATATCATCATCAACCCTGCGGCAAAACCCGGCAAGGTGTCTGATACCGAGATCCGTCTGCAGAACGGCGCGGATTTCATAAAGATCACCAGCGACGCCAATCTATGGGGACCGTGGAACGAGCATATGGTATGGGATTTGAAAATCCCCGGCGGCGAGAAAAAGACCGTTACTATTGAACCGGTAAAAGGCTGACCTGATTCATTCCGTCCGGAAACACAGAATAGTCAAAGAATACTGCCCCCCGCAGATATAACATTGTGAAATAAACAGCCCGGCGCAAAACCGGGCTGTTTTATGTGCATACGAAAATTTCTCACATCAAAATGCTGAATATTTTTTTAACAGGGATGGACAGGACAGGCAGGACAAGAAACGAATTATAACAAAAATCCTGTGCGTCCTGTATATCCCTGTTAAATGACCGGTTTGCATTCAGCGGGCAAAAGTTTATATTGAGGCGGTGACTTTACATTGAGCCTGAAGAAGAGAGGTCGATTTATGAAATGCGGGAATTCACTATGCAAAGAGTAGTTTTTGTTGCGTTAATAGCTGCGCTTATCGGCGGCGGCTTCGCCTGGTATAAATCGCGGCAGAACTATTCCGATGACCGCGCAATATGGATGGCGCTGGTTAAAACTAAGGATTATGCCTTTGCCGCGCTTAAAGCGGTGCCTGAGAAACTGATTGACCGGGAAATGTGCCTGGCGGCGGTTAAAAGTGACGGCTATGCGCTTAAATATGTCCCTGAGAGATTTAAGGACCGCGAGATATGCCAGGACGCTGTCAAAGGAGCGGGTCGTGCGCTTAAACACGTTCCGGAATTTTTTTGCGACCGTGAGATATGTTTGACGGCGATTAAGCAACTTGGCGATGCGCTTCAATATGTGCCTGAAAAGTTTCGCGACCGTGAAATGTGCCTTACTGCGATTAAGCAAAACAGCTATGAATCTTCACTTAAATTTGTTCCGGAAAAACTTAAAGACCGCGAAATGTGTCTGATTGCGGTTAAGAATAGCGGCTTTACGCTTGGCGACGTTCCTGGTGAATGTAAAGACCTTGAAATATGCCAGGCCGCAGTTAAGCAGAACGGCTCTGCGCTTCAATACGTTCCGGATAAATTTAAAAACCGCGAAATGTATATAGATGCAGTAAAAAGTAATGGCTATGCGCTTCAATTCGTGCCGGATAAATTTAGAGATATTGAAATGTGTCTGGCGGCAGTTGAAAGCAATGGCTCAGCGCTTGAGTATATTCCTGAGAAATTTAAAAATTGTGAGATGTATATGGACGCGGTCAAGAGCAGTCCGCTTGCGCTTGCGCTTCAATGCGTGCCGGAAAGTATGAAGGATCGTGAAATGTGCTTAACGGCCGTTCAGCAATATGGAGATATGCTTGAATACGTTCCGAAAAAAATCCGAGACCGCGAGATGTGTCTTGCGGCAGTCAGGCATGGCAACAATGTGCTTGAATTTGTTCCGGAAAAATTCCGGGACCGCGAGATGTGCCTGGCCAGGGTCAGGTTTGACGACAGGCTGCTAGCGCGCTTGCCGGATAATCAGAAGGAGAAGTTAAGATGGATGGCCGCAGTAATCCGTAACACTTTAACGCTTCAATATGTTCCGGATAATCTGAAAGATCATGAAATGTGTCTTGCGGCAGTCAAAAATAAAGGTTCCGCGCTTGAATACGTTCCGGAGAAATTCATAACCCGTGAAATGTGTCTTGCAGCAGTTGAACTGGACGGCGCTGTGCTTGGATTAGTCCCAAGGAATCTGAAAGACCGGGAAATATGTCTTGCGGCAATAAAGCAGAGTGGTATGGCGCTTGGACATGTTCCGGAGAAGCTAAGAAACCGCGAAATATGTTTTATGGCAGTTAAGAATTATGGAAGTTCTCTTGGAGATGTTCCTGAGAAAATCAGAGACCGCGAAATGTGTCTGACAGTGGTTACGCGGGACGGCGTTGCGCTTTTTAGCGTTCCTGAGAATTTAAAAGATCGCGAGATGTGTCTGGCGGCAGTCAGGAATGACGGTGGTGCGCTTAAATACGTTCCTGAGAATTTAAAAGATCGCGAGATGTGTCTGGCGGCAGTCAGGAATGACGGCGTTGCGCTTTTTAGCGTTCCTGAGAATTTAAAAGATCGCGAGATGTGTCTTGAGGCAGTCAAGAATAAAGGTGATGCGCTTAACAGCGTTCCTGAAAAACTCCGAGACCGTGAAATGTGTATTGCGGCAGTCAGGAATGACGGTGGTGCGCTTTTTAGCGTTCCTGAGAATTTAAAAGATTGCGAGATGTATCTTACTGCGGTTAAGGAATACAATAGCTCACTCCAGCATATATCAGAGGAAATATACTTAGCAGCGGTCAAAAATGACGGCGATGCGCTGAAATATGTGCCGGATAACCTGAAAGATCGAGAGCTGTGCCTGGAGGCGATTAAGAAGAGCCCCTTTGCGCTTCAATACGTTCCGGCGAAGCTGAAAAACAACGAGATATGCCTGGCCGCGGTCAAGCGAAGTTGCCACGCTCTTCAATTCGTTCCTGAGAATCTGATAACCCGTGAGATGTGCTTTGTTGTAGTTGCGCAGGATCGTTGTGCGCTTGTTGAATGCGTTCCAGAAAAATTTCGCGACCGGGAAACATGTTTGGTTGCGATTAAGCAGTTTGGCGATGCGCTCCAATACGTTCCGGATAAATTAAGAGACCGTGAAATGTATCTTGCGGCAGTTGAGAATAATGGACGTGCTCTTCAATACGTTCCGGAGCAATTCCGAGACAAAGAAATGTGCCTGGCGGCGGTTAGACAAAGCGGTTCTGCGCTTGAATATTTTCCGGAAAAATTTAAAGACCGTGAGATGTGTCGGGTTGCATTCAAAAGTGATACTTATGCGTTTTACTACATTCCTGAGCAATTTAAAGATCGTGAAATGTGTCTGGTTGCGATTAAGCAAAACGAATATGCACTGGACTTCGTTCCAAAGAAATTTAAAGACCGCGAGATGTGTCTTGCAGCCGTTAAACAACACGGACACGAGCTTCAGTACGTCCCGGAAAATTTACGAAACCGCGAAATGTGTCTGGCAGCCGTTAAACAGAGCGGCTGGGCGCTTCAATACGTTCCGGAAAAACTGAAAGATCTGGATATTTGCCAGGCGGCGGTTAAGCAGGGCGGCAATGCGCTTGATTTTGTTCCGGAAAAGCTGAAATCCGAAGTTAAAGATGTATTGGGACTTTGAAGAGACGAGTGCTGTACCGCATAATGGCATCAAATAAAAACGGGCGGGGTTTTATATGGAATATTTCCCTAACTTGGGATTGGGGCAGACGCAGATAGCCATCGCTATGGCGCTGTATGCGTTCAGCTTTTTCGGCTTGCTGCTGCTCTCGTTTTTTATCAGGGGCAGGTTGCGGAACAAATATCTGCTGATTATTACAGCCGCCCTGATATTGTCTGTTCCGGTTGGTATTATATTGGAAGTAACCATCGGCAATGTTATTCTCAGCAAGGTGCACCGGCTGAAGAATATGCATATGCCGAAACCCGCCGAATGTCTGGAATATGAGCCTGCGTTTTCGTATCTGAAAGCAAAATATAAGGTGTCTCCGGCGGTCTTGAGACAATGGGTTGAGAAATATAAATTGAAAGAAGAGCCGCGGAATACGTTCAAAAGTAAAATGGCTCCTAACGGGCAGGGAATAACTGCCGTATACGAGCCGCAGCAGGAAATCTTAAACATCAAGTATAACGCCTTTTAGCGCTACCAGGTCTAGTGACTTAAAATAATGTTCAGACTTTGTTGTGTTTGATTGTGTTAAAAAGTGCAATAAACTCTGTCTTTTTTGTGATTACCCGGGCCTCCATAAATGGATAAATTCTCAAAGAGAACTCTGTGCCGCCGTGCCGCCGCGGTTAATTTGAAGGTGGCGGCGAGGCTGTTTTCGCCTGAAAATCATGGTTAAATCCTGATGTTTGAAAAAGACGGTCAAAAACTTGACATTTTTGTTAGAATTGGCTTGTTTTTTGCTTGGGTGGCAGTATTTTATAAATCCGTGCGTAATAATTCCGTAAGCGAATATTGGGCGGGATGTTAAAAAAACATTAAAAAAGTTGAAAGTTAATTTGCAAAAGTTTACAGAGTGATTAGATTAATCGCCTGTTTATGTCTTTTGGGATGCCGGCTCGGGTGGCGGAATTGGCAGACGCGCATGGTTGAGGTCCATGAGGAGCGATCCGTGGGGGTTCAAATCCCCCCTCGAGCACCACTTATCATTTTAGCTGAGTGATTAAGCATCGGTGTTGAAGAAGAGTGTACAATAAGTTGAGCTTAGGTTTTACTGAATTGTAATCCCGGTGCCCACATAGCTCAGTCGGTAGAGCACATCCTTGGTAAGGATGAGGTCAACGGTTCAAATCCGTTTGTGGGCTCCACATTTTTAGTGGTTTTCAGGTTAAAAATTATATATAGTCAGAAACAAATAGTAAAACTCTAACGGTTAAACAAATACCAGGAGGAAATAAGGATGGCTAAAGAAAAGTTTGAGAGAACGAAACCGCACGTCAACATCGGTACAATCGGCCACGTTGACCACGGCAAGACGACGCTCACCGCGGCAATCACCATGTGCCTTTCGAAGAAATACGGACATGGCGAAGTGAAACGCTATGACGAAATCGACAACGCTCCTGAAGAAAAAGAGCGCGGCATTACCATTAATACCGCCCACGTCGAATACGAAACCGAAAAGCGTCACTATGCGCACGTTGACTGTCCGGGACATGCCGACTATGTCAAGAACATGATCACCGGCGCCGCGCAGATGGACGGAGCTATCCTTGTTATCGCCGCGACTGACGGCCCGATGGCGCAGACCCGCGAACACGTTCTCCTGGCCCGCCAGGTAGGCGTTCCCTCGCTGGTGGTATTCCTGAACAAAGTGGATGCGCTGGACGATCCGGAACTGCTCGAACTTGTCGAGATGGAAGTCCGCGAACTGCTGAGCAAATACGATTATCCCGGCGACGAAATTCCGGTGATCAAAGGTTCCGCCATGAAGGCTGCCGAAGCCGAAGGCGATCCGGAAAATCCGTGGTGCAAAGGCATTCTCGAACTGATGAATGCGGTTGATGATTACATCCCCCAGCCGGTCCGTGAAATTGACCTTCCCTTCCTGATGCCGATTGAAGACGTGTTCTCCATCGAAGGCCGCGGTACCGTGGTAACCGGCCGTGTCGAACGCGGAATCATCAAGATCAACGAAGAAATTGAAATCATCGGCTTGAACAAGAACTCCAAGACTACCGTTATCGGTATCGAAATGTTCCGCAAGCTGCTGGATGAAGGCCGTGCCGGCGACAATGTCGGCTGCCTGCTCCGCGGAACGAAGAAGGATGATGTCGAGCGCGGCCAGGTTCTGGCTAAACCGAAATCAATCACTCCGCACACCAAGTTCAAGGGCGAAATTTACGTTCTGTCGAAAGAAGAAGGCGGCCGTCATACTCCGTTCTTCACCAACTACCGTCCCCAGTTCTATTTCCGTACTACGGACGTTACCGGCATCGTCTCCCTGCCTCCGGGCGTGGAAATGGTAATGCCTGGCGATAACACAACGATCACCGTTGAGTTGATTGCCCCGATCGCCATGGAAAAGACCTTGCGCTTCGCTATTCGCGAAGGCGGACGTACTGTTGCCTCCGGCAGAGTATCTGAAATCATCGCGTAATATAAAGATATATACGGTAATATGTTTGTCCCGGACAGTTGACAAAAGCGGCTGTCCGGGATAATTACACTAAATAAGCAAGGTGAATTATGTCGCGTGAGATCATAACATTGGAATGTACGGAGTGCAAGAACCGCAACTACACGTCCAAGAAAGAAAAGCGCAATACTCCGGAGAGACTTGAAAAGAAGAAATTCTGCAAGTTTGACCGCAAGCATACTCTCCACAAGGAAACGCGTTAAGCCAGCGGATATTGTCATTGAATTAGGAGTGTAGCTCAGTTGGCTAGAGCAGCGGTCTCCAAAACCGCAGGTCGAGAGTTCGAGTCTCTCCGCTCCTGCCAGTTTTAAAAGCCTGGAATATTTTAAGGAAAGAAAACGGAATATGAACAGCAGTTTTATGGGCAAAGTCAGACAGTTTATTGCTGATACCATGGCCGAACTTCATAAATGTACGTGGCCGGGTAAAGCCGAGTTGTTTGAATCAACAATTCTTGTCATTATTGCGATTGCCATACTTTCATGTTTCGTGGCGGGTGTAGATCAGGTTTGTATTTTTATAATTAAGCTCATTACCGGGACTTTGTGATTTTTCATCTATAAGGAATTTCTATACTATGCAAGATGAGACAAGAGAAAAAGGCAAGTGGTATGTCGTGCATACCCTTTCCGGGCAGGAAAACAAGGTCAGGGAATCTATTCTCAGACAACTGGCAATCGAAAATGACGACATGCCGGTTTATGAAGTATATATCCCGATAGAGAAAGTTTCAGAAGTCCGTCAGGGGAAAAAGACGACGACCACCCGCAAGTTTTTCCCGGGCTACATTCTCATAAGAATGGATTTGTACAAGGCTGACTGCAAACAGGTAGACGAAAAAGCCTGGTACTTTATCAAGGATACGCAGGGCGTGATCGGTTTCGTGGGCGGCAGCGGGAACAACCCGGTTCCGCTGTCTGATTCGGAAGTCGCCGATATGCTGCATCAGGTTACCGTGCAGGAAGAAAAAGTTAAGCCCAAGATTGCGTTTGAAATCGGCGAAGCCGTGCGGATCAAAGACGGAGCGTTCGAGAACTTTGAGGGCAATATTCAGGAAATTGATAATGAACGCGGCAAGCTGAAACTGATGGTTTCAATTTTCGGCCGCTCAACCCCCGTGGAATTGGAGTTTTGGCAGGTCGGCCGCGAATAATTTTCGCGCCGGGACTTTTATATTAATTTTGGCATCGATGTGGGAGAGAACCTGTCATTTCACACCACATGATGTCGGATGGAGATCATTATGGCAAAAAAGGTTACAGGAGAAATCCGGTTGCAGATTCCTGCAGGAGCCGCTAACCCGGCGCCGCCGATCGGGCCCGCGCTCGGTCAAGCAGGGGTCAATATCATGGATTTCTGCAAACAGTTTAATGCTGCCACTCAAGCACAGAGTGGATTGATCATCCCGGTCGTGATCACTGTTTATCAGGATCGCTCTTTTACGTTTATCACCAAATCGCCGCCGGCATCCGTGCTGATCAAAAAAGCAGCGGGTCTGGCGTCCGGATCAAAAACTCCGGGCAAAGGCGACAAGGTTGGTAGAATTACCAGAGCGCAGATCAAGGAAATCGTTCAGACGAAAAAGAACGATCTCAACGCCCGGAATGAGGCAGCAGCTATGCGACTTATTGAAGGAACAGCCCGCAGCATGGGTATCGAGGTGGTTGATGCATAGAAGTAAATTATACAAAGCTCAGTCAGAAAGCTACGACCGCCAGACCAAGTTTGGTGTTGCAGCCGCGCTGGAGATGCTGAAGGCTATGCCCCACGTAAAGTTTGACGAGTCAGTTGAAGTGGCTTTCAAACTGGGTATCGACACCAAGAAATCCGATCAGACTGTCCGCGGCGCCGTACCGCTTCCGAAAGGAACCGGCAAGAAGGTGCGCATTGCGGTAGTCGCCAGCGGAGCCCAGGCTGAAGAAGCCAAAGCTGCCGGCGCTGATTTCGTAGGATATGAAGACCTTGTCGAAAAAATCAAAGGCGGTTTCATGGATTTCGACAGTTTGATCGCGACACCCGATGCGATGAAACTGGTGCGTCCCCTCGGTAAAGCCCTCGGTCCCCGCGGACTGATGCCTAATCCGAAGACCGGAACCGTTACTGATCAGGTCGGCGCTGCCGTGGCGGAAGCTAAAGCAGGCCGTGTCGAATTCAGAGCTGACCGCGGCGCCTGCATCCACGTTCCGATCGGCAAAGTCTCTTTCTCCGCTGCGGATTTGAAAGTAAACTTTGACGTAATCGTTGACGCGGTGAACAAGGCCAGGCCGGCCAGCGCCAAAGGCATTTACCTTATCAGTTGCACCATTTCATCGACAATGAGCCCCGGAATCAAAATAGACACTAAAGAACTAGTGAGGCTGGTATCATGAGAAATGAAAAAGTCCATTTAGTCAACTATATCGGGGGGCTGCTGAACGGTGCTGATTACGTCTACTTCGTCAGTTACAAAGGTTTGACGGTCAAGGCCTTTTCCGAGTTTCGCACTCTGATTGGCAAGCACAATGCCGAATGTCATGTGCTGAAAAACTCCTTGATCAGAAAAGCCGCCGAACTTTCTAAAATAGAAGTTCTGGCGAAGAACGAGATGAAGGAAAGCACTGCTCTGGTCAGCGGCAAGGGTGATCCCGGAACCGTCGCCAAGATCATTGCGGAGTTTGCCAAAACTCACAGTCAGATGGCAGCGAAGGGCGGTTACCTGGAAGGCGCTCTTCTCTCTGATACCGATGTTAAAGCCATTGCGTCTCTGCCGCCGAAAGAAGTCATCTATGCTCAGTTGCTTGGACTTCTGCAGGCGCCGTCGAGAAACCTGGTCAGTCTCCTTAACAACAAGGCGGCTTCGATCCTCAATGTGCTGAATGCGTATAAAGATAAACTTGATAATAAAGCCTAATTAACTCATTTAATAATAACTATGGAGGCATTTCGCTATGTCAGAAGAAGCTAAAGTCGAAGTATCAAAACAGATGGATGAATTTATCTCCTATGTTGAGAATCTCACTGTTCTCGAACTCTCCAAACTCGTAAAGGCCCTGGAAGAACGTCTGGGCGTAAGCGCTGCCGCTCCGGTTGCAGCCGCCGCCGCTCCGTCCGCCGCTCCGGCTGCCGCAGTTGAAGAACAAACCGAGTTCACCGTAATCCTGAAGGCTTTCGGCGATAACAAAGTCGGCGTCATCAAGGAAGTCAGAGCCATCACCGGTCTCGGACTGAAAGATGCCAAGGACCTCGTTGAAGCTGCGCCGAAACCGGTCAAGGAAGGCGTGAACAAGGAAGATGCCCAGAAGCTCAAAGTTCAGCTTGAAGGCGCTGGTGCTACCGTAGAACTGAAGTAAAAGTTCTGCGTTGATAAAACGGCGGGAAATTTTGAATAAATTTTCCTGCCGTTCTTTTGCGTTTTTATAAGTAAGTTGCGCAAAAGTCTATTTCAAGTTAAGTTGTGCGGAGAGAATTAGCCGGATTTTCTCCATTTCGCCTTTTGTGGATCTAACCTGGAAGGGTGAACTATGTCAGATCGCGTAAATTTTGGTAGATTGAGGGATGTTTTGGCCGTACCCGATTTAATCGGCGTCCAGATCAATTCTTACGACGCTTTTCTCCAGCGGGAAATTCCCCAGGAGCAGAGAGCAAATCAGGGTCTCCAGGAAGTTTTCAACGAGATTTTTCCGATTGAAAGCTTCGACAAACAATTAGTAGTGGAATTTGTTTCTTATCAAGTCGGTGAATCGAAGAACTCTGTAGTTGATTGCATTAAAGACGGCAATACCTACAGCGCGTCGCTTCACGTGGATTTCCTGTTGAAAAATAATGGTGTGGAAATTCCGGAACGCGTCTATCTCGGTGAAATTCCGATTATGACGGAGCGCGGGACTTTCGTCATCAACGGGGCGGAAAGGGTGATCATCAGTCAGCTGCACCGTTCCCCCGGCATCTGTTTTGAAAAAAGCAGACATTCCAGCGGAAGGACGCTTTATTCCTTCAGGATAATTCCCGACCGCGGTTCGTGGATGGAAGTCCAGTTCGATATCAATGATTACATTTATATCTATCTCGACCGCCGCCGCCGCCGCCGGAAGTTCCTGATTTCGACATTCCTGCGCGCTGTCGGTTTTGAGTCCAACAAAGACATTCTTTCGAGAGTCTACACCGTTGAGTCTCATACCGTAGCTTCGCTTTTGAAGAAAAAAGATATATCCAATTATTATGTTGTTGATGATGTCACCAACGAGAATGATATTGTCGTGCTTGAAGAACTGGTTCAGCTCAACGAGACCCATATTAAGCAGCTCCAGGACGCCAATATCAAGAAAAAAGTTGATCTGGCATATATTCCCGACGGCGATACTTATATCATCAACTGCCTCAGGCGTGATCCGGCCCGTAACGCGGAAGAGGCGCTGAAGGAAATTTACAGGAGAATGCGTCCCGGCGATCCGCCGAACGTAAATAATGCCAAACAGCTCATCAAGAGACTGTTTTTCGATATCCGCCGCTACGACCTCGGCGCGGTCGGCCGTTTCAAGATCAATGAAAGACTTGGTCTGAACCTGCCGCTCACCGATCGTACGCTGATGCCTGAAGATCTGATGGCTGCCACTAAATATCTGGTCAAACTGCGCAATACCGGCGGGGCGACGGATGATATTGACCACCTGGGCAGCAGACGTGTCAGGACAGTCGGCGAACTTCTTCAGAATCATTGCCGCGTCGGCATGCTGAGGACTGAACGCCTTATTCGCGAAAGAATGACGTTGATTAACGCTGAAGAAACCAGCATTACTCCGGGCAAGCTGATCAATCCGAAAGCTTTTGCCGGCGTAATCAGGGACTTCTTTGCGCGTAATCAGCTTTCACAGTTTATGGACCAGACCAACCCGTTGAGCGAGCTTACCAACAAGCGCCGTCTCAGCGCGCTGGGACCAGGCGGGTTGAGCCGTGAGCGTGCAGGATTTGAAGTCCGCGACGTTCATTCCAGCCATTACGGCAGAATCTGCCCGATTGAAACGCCTGAAGGTCCGAATATCGGTCTTATCTCTTCCATGTCGCTGTATGCGACAATCAATTCATTCGGCTTCCTCGAAACTCCGTACCGCAAAGTGGTGGACGGCGTCGTAACCGACCAGATTGATTTCCTGACCGCCGACAAGGAAGAAAAATTCATCATCGCCCAGGCCAATGCGGCGATCGATAAGAACGGCAAATTCCTTAAGCCGCAGGTTATGTCCAGAATCATGGGCGAGTCGGAAGAACGTCCGCAGGAAGATGTCCAGTATATGGACGTTTCCCCCAAACAACTGGTCAGCGCCGCCGCCGGCATCATCCCGTTCCTGGAACACGACGATGCGAACCGCGCGCTGATGGGCTCCAACATGCAGCGCCAGGCGGTGCCGCTCCTGACTACGGAATCTCCGCTGGTGGGAACCGACCTTGAAGGCCGGATCGCCAGAGACTCCAGAGCGGTCGTGGTTGCCAAAAAGGCCGGTATTGTGGCTGAAGTCTCTTCCGGCGAGATCGTGATCACCGCTGACGGCAAGCCTTTCAATAAGACAGCCGATCAGGCGAATGCGATCCGGTATAAATTGAACAAGTTCCTGCGCAGCAACGCGGGCACCTGCATCAATCAGCGTCCGATTGTCAAGCACGGCATGAAGATCAATGTCGGCGATGTCATTGCCGACGGCGCGGCTACTGCTCAGGGCGAACTTGCCCTCGGCAAAAACGTGCTGGTTGCATTCATGCCCTGGTGCGGATACAACTTTGAGGACGCGATTGTAGTGTCAGAACGTCTGGTGAAGGAAGACACCTACACCAGTATCCATATTGATGAATTCGAAATCACCAGTCGCGAGACCAAGCTGGGACCGGAAGAAATCACCCGTGATATTCCGAATGTCAGCGAAGAGGCGCTGCGCAATCTGGGCCCGGACGGCGTTGTCTGTCTTGGCGCGGAAGTGAAGCCCGGTGATATCCTCGTCGGCAAAATCACGCCGAAGAGCGAAACTGAACTTGCTCCTGAAGAACGTCTGCTCAGGGCTATCTTCGGGGAAAAGGCCGCCGACGTCAAGGACTCAAGTCTGATTGTCAGCAGCGGCAAGGGCGGGATCGTAATGGATGTGCGCATCGAGTATGCGAAAGACCCGAACCGTCAGTCACTGACCAAATCAGAACTCAGAAGACAGGTGAAGAGCGCTAAAGATACTTACAAGCAGCGCTACACTGAACTCGTCGAAGAGATGGCTGACCGCCTGGCCGACATTATGCTCGGACAGAAACTGCCGCATCCGATCTATGACGAAAGTTCATCGAAGAAGAATGCGATTCTGATCAGCTCGAACCGCAAGGTGACCCGCAGTTCCGTGCTTAAACTTGCCACCAAATACAATTGCTGGCGCATGGAAGAATGCCCGCTGAAAGAGTCCATCAAGGAAATTGTTGCAGTCTTTGAGCCTAGATTTGAAGAAAATGATCAGTTCAAAGATGAAGTAATACAGACCCTGGAATCCGGTGACGGCACCGATCCCGGAGTCATCAAGAAAGTCAAAGTCTACGTTGCCTGCAAACGCAAACTGCAGGTCGGGGACAAGATGGCCGGCCGGCACGGGAATAAGGGTATTGTCGCTAAAATCGTTCCGATTGAAGACATGCCTTTCCTGGAAGACGGCAATCCGGTGGATATTGTGTTGAATCCGCTTGGCGTACCTAGCCGTATGAACGTCGGACAGGTGCTTGAAACACATCTGGGCTGGGCGGCCAAAATGCTCGGCATGAAAGTTGCCACTCCGGTATTCGACGGTATTCCCGAAGAAAAGATTGTTGAATTAATGGCGCAGGCCAACACCAAGGTTACCGAGGAAGAAGGCCGTGATTACCATTGGGGTTTCAGGAAAAATGCAAACGACGATGGTTATAAATTTGACGGCAAAGTCGATCTTTGCGACGGCCGCAACGGCAATAGATTCGGCCAGCGCGTAATGGTCGGCCAGATCTACATGCTGAAACTTGACCATCTCGTGGCCAATAAGATTCACGCCAGGTCCGTCGGACCCTACTCTCTGGTCACCCAGCAGCCGCTCGGCGGTAAAGCTCAGCACGGGGGACAGCGTTTCGGGGAAATGGAAGTCTGGGCGCTTGAAGCTTACGGCGCCGCTCATAACCTGCAGGAAATGCTTACGGTTAAGAGCGACGACGTCACCGGCAGAGCGAGAATTTACGAGTCCATCGTAAAGGGGCAGAATATTCTTGAAGCCGGACGTCCGGAGTCTTTCAATGTTCTGTTGAAAGAAATGCAGAGCCTCGGTCTTGACATCCGCACTGTTAAGAAGCCTGTGGAAAATCAATAAACTGGAGGGATGAACTTTGATAGATAATACATACGCATACAGAGAGTTGCTGGGACAGTCCTCCAATTCTGCTTTTGGAGCTGTTGCGATTAACGTAGCTTCCCCTGAAGTGATTCGTTCCTGGAGCTTCGGCGAAGTTAAGAATCCGGAAACCATCAACTATCGCAGTTTCAAACCTGAAAAAGGCGGCCTGTTCTGTGAAAGAATATTCGGTCCGACCAGAGACTGGGAATGTAACTGCGGTAAATATAAGCGGGTAAAGCATAAAGGCATTGTCTGCGACCGCTGCGGCGTTGAAGTAACCCAGTCCAAGGTCAGACGCGAACGCATGGGGCATATTGACCTGGCCGTTCCCGTTTCTCACATCTGGTTCTTCAAGTGCATGCCCAGCCGTATCGGATTGATGCTGGATATGACGGCAAAATCTCTGGAAAGAGTTATTTACTACGAAGACTGGGTCGTTGTCGACTGCGGCGATACCCCGCTCAAGGTCGGTCAGACCATGAACGAACTGGAATATCGCCAGGCGAAAGAAGACTACGGCGATGCTTTCGTGGCGGATATGGGCGCTCCGGCGGTTCATTCTCTGCTCGAGAAGATTGACATGCCGCTGCTGATGACTGAACTTGAGGCCAGCCTTGAATCAACGAAGAACAAAGCCATTCGTAAAAAACTGGCCAAACGGCTTCGTCTGGTCGAAGGCTTCATTAACAGCAAATCCCGCCCGGAATGGATGATTCTGAAGGTGCTGCCGGTAATTCCGCCGGACCTCAGACCGCTGGTTCCGCTAGAAGGCGGCAGATTTGCCACATCCGACCTTAACGACCTTTACCGTCGCGTAATCAACCGGAACAACCGGCTCAAGAACCTGTTGCAGCTCAGAACTCCGGAAGTGATTATCCGCAATGAAAAACGCATGCTTCAGGAAGCTGTTGATGCGCTGATGGACAACGGCCGTCACGGCCGTGCAGTCACCGGCGCCGGCAACAGACCGCTGAAATCACTCAGCGATATGCTCAAAGGCAAACAGGGCCGGTTCCGTCAGAACCTGCTCGGTAAGCGCGTTGACTACTCCGGCCGTTCGGTCATCGTTGTCGGTCCTGAACTGAAACTGTGGCAGTGCGGTTTGCCGAAGAAAATGGCGCTTGTGCTGTTTGAACCGTTCATTATCCGTCATCTTAAAGGCCGCGGTTATGCTCACACTGTTCGCGGCGCGAAGAAAATGATTGAACGCGGCGAACCGGTGGTCTGGGATATTCTTGAAGAAGTCACCCAGGGACACCCGGTGATGCTGAACCGTGCGCCTACGCTGCACCGTTTGAGTATCCAGGCGTTTGACCCGGTACTGATTGAAGGTTCTGCCATCCGTATTCATCCGTTGGTCTGTACCGCCTATAACGCGGACTTTGACGGTGACCAGATGGCGGTGCATGTTCCGTTGTCCAGCATTGCGCAGATGGAAACCAAACTGCTGATGCTCGCACCGAACAACATCTTCTCTCCCGCCAACGGCAAGCCTATCACTTCGCCGACGCAGGATATCACCCTGGGTTCATATTATTTGACATTCGAACCGCAGAATAAAAGCCTGGCGAAACTCTATAAAGATTATTTCGAAGTGCTCTATTCGCTGCATACCGGTCACATCAAAATTCATGATGCGGTCAGGATTCCGAACCCGGATTATAAGAAAAGTTCTTTGTGGGGCGACAAGGACAGCAAGTTCCTGCTGACCACCGCCGGACGTTGTATTTTCAACGAACTCTGGGATCCTACTCTCGGCTTCTTCAATAAAGTTGCCAAAAAGAAAGAGCTCGGCGTACTGATCAGCGATTCCTACAAGATTGTAGGGCATGAAAAGACGGTTAAACTGCTCGATGAACTGAAAGCCCTCGGCTACGAATATGCTACTGTCGCCGGGTTCTCAATCTCTATTTCCGACCTCGTCATTCCTGAAAAGAAAGACGCGTTAATCGAAAAGGCCAGAGAAGAGATTGCCAAAGTCGTTGACCAGTATAATAAAGGCGTGCTTACCGAAGGTGAGCGCCACAATAAAGTTATTGACATCTGGACTCAGACCAGTAATACCGTTGCCAACGAGCTTTTCGCCCGTCTGGAAGCGGAATCCAAGTCCGGCGACATCAATCCGGTCTATGCGATGCTCGATTCCGGCGCCAGAGGCAGCAAGGACCAGATCCGGCAGTTGGCCGGTATGCGCGGTCTTATGGCGAAGCCGTCCGGCGACATTATCGAACGTCCGATTATTTCCAACTTCCGTGAAGGTCTTTCCGTGCTTGAGTACTTTATTTCCACTCACGGCGCGCGTAAAGGACTGGCGGATACCGCGCTTAAAACCGCGGACTCCGGTTACATGACCCGTAAGCTGGTTGACGTGGCTCAGGACATTATCTGCCGCGAGGAAGACTGCGGCACGGTGAAGGGTATCTGGGTTCAGGCAATTGTTGAAGGCGATGAAGTCATCCTGCCGCTGAAGAACCGTTTGATCGGCCGCTTCAGCGCTATGGATATCAGAGACCCCGCTTTTGATGACGGCCGTCTGATAGTTAAAGCCAACGAGGATTTCACTCCTGAAAACGTGGCGGTCATTGATCAGCGCGGTATTCAGAAAGTGTTGATCCGCTCCACCCTGACTTGCGAAAGCGCCAGAGGCGTCTGTATCAAATGTTACGGGCGCAACCTGGCTACCGACAAGCTGGCGGAAAAGGGCGATGCGCTCGGCATTATCGCGGCCCAGTCCATCGGGGAACCGGGTACGCAGTTGACCATGAGAACGTTCCATATCGGCGGTACTGCGTCTTCGGCTTATAAACAGCCGGTTATCACAGCCCGTAACGCCGGTATAATCAAACTGGTTAACGTCCGTACAGTTAAAAATCAAAAGGGCGAAACCGTTGTCGTAAATAAAAACGGTTATGTTGTCATCTATGATGAAAAAGCTGCTAAAGAAGCGGAAAAGAAAGCCAGAGATAAAGCTCAGTCCGAAGCCGCGGTAATAGGCACTTTCTTCAACAAGGATTATGACTACTGGTCAGATGCCATGCGTGAATCCGAAGTTGACCGCTACGATATTGAAGCCGGCGCCGTTCTGGAAAAAGGCGAAGGCGAAAAAGTCAAGAGCAATGAAAAGTTCATTCACTGGGATCCGTACCATGTTCCGATTATTGCCGAAGAGGAAGGTCTGGTTGAACTGCACGACCTGGTTGAAGGCGTGACGCTCAGTCGCACTTCCCGCGGCAATACTGAAGAAATCACTGTTATGGAGCATCGCGAGGACTTGCACCCGCAGATCGTTATCAAGAATTTGAAGGGTGAGTTTCTGGCGAACTATCCGCTCCCGTCAGGCGCGTTCCTGATGACTACGGAAAAGGCCAGAATATCGCCCGGATTGGTGCTGGCCCGCGTACCGCGCCAGTCTGCCAAGAATAAAGACATTACAGGGGGCTTGCCGCGTATCGCCGAATTGTTCGAGGCCCGCATTCCGAAAGAGATCGCGGAAATCGCACGTATTGACGGGGTCGTGGAAGTTGATAAGATGACCCGCGGCAAACGCCAGCTTCTCATCCGTGACCCGGAAACCGGCATCACGGAAGAACATAATAACATCCCCGCGCACAAGCATCTGACCGTCAGCAAGGGCGACGTCGTCCGGAAGGGCCAGAAGCTTACAGAAGGTTCAGTCGTCCCGCACGCCCTTCTGGAAGTATGCGGACCGCATGAACTCCAGCGTTATCTGGTTGATGAAATCCAGCTCGTTTACAGAGCTCAGGGTGTTGAAATCAATGATAAACACATTGAGATCATCATCAGGCAGATGATGCAGAAAGTTAAAATCACCGATCAGGGCAGTTCAGTCTTCCTGACTGGTGAGCAGATCGACAGATCCGAATTCATTCTGGAAAACAAACGCGTAGCTGCCAGAGGCGGAAAGCCTGCAGAAGCGGAACCTGTCCTGCTTGGTATCACCAAGGCATCCCTTGAAACTGAAAGCTTTATCTCCGCCGCGTCGTTCCAGGATACCACCCGTATTCTGACTGATGCCGCCACTTTGGGCAAGGTGGACAAACTGCTCGGATTCAAGGAAAACGTAATCACCGGGCATTTGATTCCCGCCGGTACCGGCACGGAAAAAATGCAGAGTATCAGACTGACTTATCTGGGAGAAGAAATCGAAGAGGAGCTTCCGGTGGAGAAACCGGCCTCTGAAGAGGAAATGCCGGATTATTCGTCTGATGTGCTGGATGATGTGGTTGAAGAAAAGATAGTTGAGGAAGAGTGATCAAAAAAAAGTGATCTTTTTTCTCAGAATTGTTTGCATTGTTGCAAATCAAAGGTATTTTAACTGCCCTTTGACGAGTATAAAACAAACAGTTAAATGATATAAATATACAAGAAAACAGGTAAGATTATGCCGACAATTAATCAGCTTGTCCGTTTTGGACGCAGCAAAAAAGTGAAGAAGAGCAAATCACGTGCGCTTACCAGCTGTCCGCAGCGGCGCGGGGTCTGCCTGCAGGTAACGACCCGTACACCGAAGAAACCGAACTCGGCGTTGAGAAAAATCGCCAGAGTGCGTCTGACCAACGGTCAGGAAGTTACCGCGTATATCGGCGGTGAAGGCCACAATTTGCAGGAACACTCAGTTGTTCTGGTCAAAGGCGGTCGTGTACGTGACCTGCCGGGCGTTCGTTATCACATCGTCCGCGGCGCACTCGACAGCCTCGGCGTGGATAAGCGCAGGCAGAGCCGTTCGAAATACGGGGCCAAGCGTCCTAAATAAAGAGTGGGTTTTCCGGGCTTGAGACTGTCGGCATCTAATAAGGTGGCGGCAGTCTTAATTGTTGAATAACTAAATGATTGTAAGGGATTGTTTATGAGAAGACGTACAGCAGCAAAGAGGGAATTGACGCCGGATGTCAAGTACAATAGTGAACTTGTCGCCCGGTTGATCAATACTATC
>Ga0172379_10004763_pt1 | contig 19643 bp, 15 predicted proteins | sample GrowelOW334metaG_FD_119756 | JGI IMG/M metagenome (GOLD analysis project Ga0172379, IMG submission 119756) | Groundwater microbial communities from an aquifer near a municipal landfill in Southern Ontario, Canada - Groundwater well OW334 metaG | ecosystem: Environmental > Aquatic > Deep...
CGTCGACAGACGTTGCCTCGCTCCTGAGCCCTGCGCCAAGCTCGAACCCGATCACGCGGAATACCTCAGCCTTCTGCGCGCTCTGCGGGATTTGCCCGGCGTCAAAAAAGTATTCGTCCGATCAGGCGTGCGCTTCGATTACGCCATGCTTGATCCGAGCGATGAATTTCTCAGGGAGCTCGTGCAGCACCACATTTCAGGCCAGCTCAAGGTTGCTCCCGAGCACGTCTCGGACAAGGTGCTCAGCCTCATGGGCAAGCCCCCGCGCCGCGTCTACGACGCCTTCGCGCTCCGCTACGCCGAACTCAACCGCGAAGCCGGCTTAAAGCAATACCTCGTTCCCTATTTCATCTCAGCTCATCCCGGCTCGGGATTGCCCGAAGCGATCGAGCTTGCCGAATACCTGCGCGACACCGGCTTCATTCCCGACCAGGCGCAGGATTTCTACCCGACGCCGGGAACCCTGGCCACCGCCATGTGGTGGTGCGGCATCAATCCCATCGATGGGCAGCCTGTCTATGTGGCGAAAGGCGCCCACGAGCGCTCCATGCAGCGCGCTCTCCTCCAGTATAAGACACCCGCCAACGCCGACCTCGTGCGAGAAGCCCTCATCGCTGCTGGCCGCGAGGATCTCATCGGGAATGACCCCCGCTGTCTCGTAAAGCCCGGCATGCCATTCGCTCAGCGACGACCTTCGGGCAGACGTTCCCGGAACTGAGATCGGCCAGCCACGAAGTAAATCGCACAACTTCATTGCTGGGCACCTCGACATCAAGCCCCACGGCCTCCGCGAAGCGATCAGCGGCAATCGTCGCTCCAAATTCCGAAAGCCCCATTCGGAAGCGGTCGAAGAAAGCGTACGGCAATTCGAACCTCAGCGATGTGAACTTTTCGAGCGCTGCCCGCTTCGTCCTTCCAAGGACCTGCCTTCCCGCCTCGGAATAGGCCTTGACGAGGCCGCCCGTCCCCAGAAGCGTCCCGCCGAAATACCTCGTCACCACCACCGCCACGTTGCCCAGGCCAGAGCCGCGCAGCACCGCGAGAAGCGGGCGGCCCGAAGTGCCCGAAGGCTCTCCGTCGTCGGAGCAGAATTCCGTACTGGAGTTGCCTCCGCCCACGATAAAGGCGGGAACGTTATGCGACGCATCTTGGAATTCGCCCCTGACCCGATCGACGAAGGCGCGGGCTTCCTCCACCGACCCGACATAGTCGAGGCTCGCGATGAAACGGGAATTGACAACGGTGATCTCGGCCCGTGACGGGCCAAGAGGGACTATGAGCGGTTCAATGTTCATATCGAGGGGATCAAGTCAGGGCCATGACAGTGTTATCATAGCCTTTTTTCTTGGCCGTTTTGAGCGCGTCCGCGCAGGCAGCATGGACCATCGGAAACTGGATATCCCTGCCGGCGGGATATTCGTAAGCCCCTCCGCCAATTGAAATCGTATACGCTATCCCATCGCAGGGATTGCCGATCACCGAAGCGCGCAGAGCCGCCGAAAAATCATCAAGGCCTTGGCGGTCGACACCTCTCAGAAAAATCATGAACTCGTCGCCGCTCAGCCTGCCAATGAAGCCTTTGTCGCCCACCGCGGCGCCGAGTTTCTCCACGGTATCGGCGATTATTCTGTCCCCCGCGACGTAACCATGCAGTTCGTTGATTTCGTTCAGTCCATCGATATCGACGAGCAGCATGGCGAAAGCCTCGTTGTCGTACGACGATTTTTCGATCGCCGTCGTCATCGCGTCGATGAAACCGTCGCGATTCAGGGTACCTGTGGAGCTGTCATAGTACGCGAGGCGGATGAGCCGGGCGTCGGTTTTTTCCTTCGCCAGGAGGATGATGCCCACGCCCCCCAGGATGAGGTAAATATACAGCGCGATAATCGTTATGATTTCGCCCAACGTTGGTCCGAAAACAACGAGTGCCGGCCCGAGGCGGATCGCGTCGACGATTCGGATGGCGAATGCCGTCATCATCAAAAGGAACAGTATCCCCATCAACTCCCTCACGGCCGAGCCGTCTTTCACGCGCAGGACGCGTACTGCGGGCGGGAGAATCAGGGCGATATTGACGGAGGACATGACCAGTATGCGCAAGTAGGCGTCTTTGAACGCGAACACCGAAGCGCAGTAAAGAACGATACCCGCCAAGAGAAAAATCTTCAGCGTTTTCTTGATTCGTTGATCGAGAGCGTCCGACAGGGCGAGGAGGGCGAGGGATTCAAAATAGCAGCTGGCGATCATCGGAACCGTATTGAAGAGCGCGAAGGCATTGGAAGGAACATATAGCCGCGCCAAGCCAAACGGGTAGGAAAGCAGCATCGTCAATTGCGCGAAGAAATGAAAGCGGATGGCTTCGTCCGTATACTTTTTGCGGTACGCTATGAGCAGCATGAGAATGAGGAGATTCCCCCCAAAAAGAAAAGCCATAACGATTTTAAAATCCATACGCTATTTTCGGCGGACCAATCCTCGATTGTCAAGCCGCGAATCATTCCTTTCCGCTGTGGTCGAGTTCGAGAAAATGTCCGAACCGCTCCCTTTTCGTTTCAAGATACCTTCTATCATGATCGTTGACCGGCAGCTCGTGCTGCACTCGCTCGACCACCCTGATGCCGTGCTTTTCAAGCTCGGCGACTTTCTCCGGATTGTTCGTCATCAGCCTGACGCTCTTTATTCCCAGCTTTTTGAGCATCTCCGCCGGCACCGCGTAATCGCGTTCATCGGCTTTGAAGCCGAGGGCAAGATTGGCGTCGTAGGTATCGTAGCCGGCATCCTGAAGCGCGTAAGCCCTGAGCTTGTTCACGAGTCCTATGCCCCTGCCCTCCGCCTGGTGGTAGAGCACGGCGCCCCTGCCCTCGGCTTCGATGATCTTGAGCGCCCGATGGAGTTGAGGCCCGCAATCGCAGCGCATGCTGCCAAGGGCATCACCGGTGAGACAGGCGGAATGGATCCTCAGAAGAAGGTTCTCCCCGTCCCCGATATCTCCCTTCAAGATGATGATGTGATCCTTCCCATCCCTGTTGTTGACGAAGCCGATAATGGAGAAATGGCCATACTCCGTGGGGAAATCAGCGACTGAAGCCACCATCACGCACGTTTCCTCGGCGCAGGCCGCGCAGTTCTCCGCCTGAGGGCATTCCCTCAAGGCTTTTATATCCTGCTGTATGATTTGTTCGATCGAAGGAATGTTGATCATATCGTCTCCACGCGAATCATGTTTGTTGAACCTTGCTGGGCAAGAGGAAGGCCGGCGACGATGACGACTTTATCGCCCGGCTCGAGAAGCTTTTCCCTTTTGCATATGGCAACGGCCTCGTCGACGACTGCGTCGAGCCTCGTGCCAGTTCCGCTGTGGAGGAATGGGCAGACACCCCAATTGAGCGCAAGCTGGTTGTAGAGCCGCTCGTCGCTCAGAAAAGCGAAAATTGGCATGCGGGGGCGGAGGCGGGACAGGAGGCGAGCGGCATGTCCGGTCTCGGTGAGGACGATGAGAGCCTTGGCATCGCACAGATAGGCTACGGAAACAGCGTTGTACGACATTATCGCCGGGATGTCGCCGGTTTTCGTTTCGGGGGGAATGTCGTGATGGAAATCGACATAGTCGAATTCCTTTTCCACTGCGTCGATGATCAGGCGCATTGTGCGCACGACCTGTACGGGATATTTGCCGATCGCCGTCTCCCCGGAAAGCATCACGGCGCTCGTCGAATCGAAGCAGGCGTTGGCTACGTCGGAAGCCTCCGCCCGCGTGGGCATCGGGTTCTCGATCATGGACTCCAGCATTTGCGTCGCCGTTATAACGGGTTTCGCGGCCAGATAGCCCTTTCGGATTATGCTTTTTTGGGCTATCGGAACGGTCTCGATGGGCATTTCGACGCCCATGTCGCCTCGCGCCACCATGATGCCGTCCGCCGCGCCGATGATCTCATCCACGTTCGCGAGCCCCCGCGCGGACTCTATCTTGGCGATCAGCTTGACGATGGAACGCTTCCCCGCCGAAACCGCCGCGCGCTGGATAAGCCGCCGGACTTCCTCGATGTCGGTGGCGCAACGAACGAAGGATAGCGCTATGTAATCGATGTCGTGGTTGACTGCCCAGAGTATATCGGCGATGTCCTTCTCGGAGAGGAAGGGGATCGGGTAGTCGGCTCCAGGAATCGTAAGGTGCGCCTTGGGCCGCAACTCCCCATCGTTGTCGATGCGTACCACTACCGATTTCGTTCCTCGCTTCACGACGCTCCCCGTGAAATATCCATCCATGAGAATGATCTTCTGGCCGGGAGAGCATATCCGGTCGATATCGGGAACGTTCGTGAACACGAGGGTCGGTTTTTCAGCCACGAGCGCTTCAATGCCCACCGGATCGCGGCTTTCGATCGTGAGCTCCTCTCCCGCCTTGATGGGCAAGTTCTGGTCGTAGCCATAAAGCCTGATCGCAGGTCCCTTTATGTCGGCCATTATCGCGATGGGCTTGCCTTGCTTCTTCCTCGCTTCCCGTATCATCGCGACGGCCTTGTCTGCCTCCTCGTGCGATTTATGGGAAAAGTTGAGCCTGAAAACATCGACGCCTTCCTGTATCAATTCGCGTATGATCTCTGGCTTCTCGGAAGCCGGCCCCGTGGTCGCCACGATTTTGGTTCTTTTATCCATCTCTCTTCCTCCAGAAAGCGCTATTCCAGGCTTTTATCTTCCGGCAACGTCCGCGGGGATTTCGATTCCTTTCGCGAGCACATAGTTCCTCAAGGCTCTCCGGAGCGATCCGAAGGCTATCGCATCCCATGGAATCGCCTCGACCGGAAAACGGCCAATTTCGGCGACTTCAGCCGGATCGGCTCGGAATTTCGCCACATCGAGCGCGGTAGCCCCAGCACAAAAATACAAATCGCAGGTCGCATAGGGAATACCCTGGTAAGGGTAAATATTGGGATACGAAGCCAGGAAATCGATGTGGCCTGGAGCCCAGCCAAGTTCTTCTTCGCATTCGCGCAGAACCCCATCCTCGGCGCTCTCACCAGGCTCGATAAAACCGCCAGGCAGCCCCAGCATACCTCGTTGCGGTTCCTTGGCCCTTCTCAGCAGGATTATGGAGCCCGAAAAATCGATGATAATGCCCGCCGCGGTCGCCACATTGTGGAAATACTCGAAACCGCAATCCGGGCATACCCACATCCGCCCTCTTTCGCCGCGGAGTCGGGGGCTCGCGCAGGCAGGACAGAACTTGAAAGCCCTTGCCGCCTCCGCTAGTCCCTCGAAAAAATCCCGGCTGACAGGTGCCTTGGATGCAGCTTCGTCCATGAACGCCATCAAATTTCCTTTTCTGGCGGTCATTGAGCACGTTCATCCGCGACCGCCGTCGGGAAGGCGCTTCAGTGCTTCCCCGAGGAGACAAAGTTCCTTACTATTAGTATAGAGTATGAAAGACCAGAAATACGAGATCCCCGATAGCCCCAGAGAGCCCCTTGGCGATCGATCAGAAGGATCGGGGCAGGAACCCGAAAAGCGTCGCCTCTCGGAACAAGCCGAAAAAAACGCGCGGTTTCGAGCTTTCGTGCGCCAGGCGCCGGAATCGCCGGGCGTGTACATCATGCGTGATGAAACAGGCTCCATAATCTACGTCGGCAAGGCCAAGATACTGAGGAACCGCCTTCTCTCCTACTTTTCAGGCAAAAAGGACATCAAGACACGCCACCTCGTTTCACGCGTAGCAAACATCGAGTGGCTCCTTGCAGGAAGCGAATACGACGCTCTCCTGATTGAAAACAATCTGATCAAGGAACACAGCCCCAAATACAACATCAGCCTCAAGGATGGAAAGACCTATCCTTCCATCCGGATAACGAATGAGGAATTCCCGCGAATATTCCGAACGCGACGAATCATCAATGACGGATCGGAATACTTCGGCCCCTTCCCGAGCGCCGAAACCATCGATATCTACCTCGAACTCATCAAGCGGCTTTTCCCGCTCCGGCGCTGCGCCGTGATGCGCAAGCGGGAATCGCCCTGCATGTACTACCACATAGGACGCTGCCCCGGCCCCTGCGCCGGAAAAATAACGCGTGAAGCCTACATGGAAAGGGTCAGCCAGATCCGCAAGCTTTTGTCGGGAGAAACAGCGGAACTTCTGGCCGATCTCAGGACGCGCATGGATGAAGCCGCGCAAGCGTTCCGCTTTGAGGAAGCGGCGCGCTTGCGCGACGCCATCAAGGCGGTGGACCAGTTCGTTGGCAGGAGCAATGCCCAGGATTTCGATCCGGCCGCGAGAGATTATATAGCTTGGCATTGCGACGGCGACCTCGCTTCCTTCATTGTCTTCAGCATGCGCGAGGGAAGACTCAAGGGGCGCGACAGCTTCATGTCGCCCCTCTACGACACGGAGGAGGAAGCCCTCCAAACCTTCCTCGCCGGCTATTACAGTCTTGACCGGCTTCCCCCTCCCCAGATCTACTTGATGAAAGCAGCTGGGACAAAACCCGTCTCCGAATATTTCAAGAAAAAGCTCGGCGTCAAAACGCGCTTTCTCATTCCAAGGGAAACCCGCCACGCGGCCTCCATGAACCTCGCCGTCCAGAACGCCAAGGAAGAACTCATCAAGAAGCGACGGGAGATCGGCGACACGCAAGCCCTCCTCGAACTGCGCTCGGTCTTGGGGCTCGCTTCGATCCCTATGAGAATCGAAGGCTTCGACATCGCCCACCTCGCCGGCAAGCATACCGTGTCCTCACTCATCAGCTTCAGGAATGGCGTGCCTGACAAAAAGAATTACCGCTACTTCCGCATAAAAAGCCTTGGAGGAGCCATCGACGACTTCGCCTCCATACGCGAAGCGGTGGCGCGCCGCTACACTCGCCTCATCAATGAGGAGGCGGAGCTTCCGGACCTCATCCTCATCGATGGAGGCGCGGGCCAGGTTTCGGCAGCCAAGGAAATCCTCGATGAACTGGGCCTCGATTGCGACCTGGCGGGGCTGGCAAAGAAAAACGAGGAAATATACCTTCCGGACAGGCTTGCGCCCATCGTCCTGCCGAAAGACTCGCCCGCGCTTCGCGTCCTTGTCGCCATCCGTGACGAAACCCACCGCTTCGCGACCGGGCTTTCCAAAAAACTTAGGAACCAGGATCTACGCTTCTCGGTGCTGGAGACGGTCGAAGGGATCGGAGAAGCGCGGGCAAAAAAACTGATGAAAGCCTTCGGTTCCCTCGGCGCCATCGCCGTGGCGGAAACGGAGGCTGTCGCCAAAGCCGCCGGGATCTCGCTCGAAACGGCTCTGGCCGTAAAGGACAAGGCAATCATGGCGTACGGATCGGGCTGAAATGAAACTGGACGCGCGAAGCAATACTCTGGCCGATCACGACGTCTCCTAGTGCAAAAAAAGCCGGATATGGAGTATCATTGATCATTATTTCACCAAGGAGTAGTCGAATGGATATTTCGTCGCTTGAAAAAATCGCCTTATCAATTCGCAGTCTCACTATCGATGCCATACAAAAAGCCAATTCAGGCCATCCCGGTCTTCCGCTCGGCGCGGCGGAACTCGGCGCTTATCTCTACGGCGCGGAAATGATCTACGACGCCGAAGATCCCTCATGGATCAACCGCGACAGATTCATTCTTTCGGCAGGCCACGGATCGATGTTCCTTTATTCCTTGCTCCACATGGCTGGTTTCCCCCTCTCTCTCGATGATATTAAAAATTTCCGCCAAGTCGGCTCCAAATGCCCGGGACATCCGGAACATGGAGTCACTCCCGGCGTGGAGACGACGACAGGACCGCTCGGGCAGGGCATCGCCAACGCGACCGGCTTTGCCATCGCCGAACGCATGATGGCGGCGAAATTCAACACACCCTCAGCCGCGATATTCGATCATTACATCTACACCTTGGTCGGCGATGGCTGCCTCATGGAAGGCGTGGCATCCGAGGCATGTTCCCTCGCGGGCACTCTTGGGTTGGGCAAATTGATCGCTTACTACGATGCCAACAAGATCACGATCGATGGATCCACCTCCATGGCTTTCGGTGAGGATGTCGGCAAACGCTTCGAAGCCTATGGTTGGCAAGTCTTGAGTGGCGACATGTATGATTTCAAGGGAATAGCAGCGCTCACCGCCCAAGCCAAGGCCGAAAAGAACAAGCCGAGCCTCATCATCCTCAAAAGCGTGATCGGCAAAGGTTCACCAACAAAGCAGGGGACTTCGGGCATCCATGGCTCGCCGCTGGGTGAAGAGGAAGCGGCGAAGGCGAAGGCAGGCTTGGGCATCCCGGCTGATTCGCCCTTCTTCGTGGCGCCTGAAGCCTATTCCTATTTTAAAAAGCGCAGAACCGAACTCAAGGCGGCAAAGGCCCGCTGGCAGGAAATGTATGAGCGCTGGGGCAAAGAAAATCCCGCACTCTCCGAAGAACTGAGCGCCTGGTACTTCAACCGGCCGCAGAGCGAGCTTGATTTGCCCGCTTTCACGGAAAACGACAAGGTCGCCACCCGCAACGCTTCGGGCAAATGTCTGGCCGCGGTTGCCAAGGCATGGCCCAACCTGGTGGGCGGCTCCGCCGATCTCACCAGCCCGAACGTAACCCAGCTTCCCCCCAACGCCTCCGGATTGCCCCTCGACTTTTCGGCGAACAACCCCGCTGGCCGTTACATCCGTTTTGGCGTTCGCGAACATGGAATGGCGGCCATCGCCAATGGAATCGCTCTCTACGGCGGGCTCCGTCCCTTTGTCGCCACATTCCTCGTCTTTGCCGATTATCTGCGCCCCGCGCTGCGCCTGGCGGCGCTCATGAAACTGCCCGTCATCTACATCCTCACCCACGACTCCATTTTCGTGGGCGAAGATGGCCCAACGCATGAACCCGTGGAGTCGCTCACCGCCCTTCGCACTATTCCTGGACTGAAGGTAGTCCGACCCGCCGATGCCGAAGAGACCGCGGTCGCTTGGCGCATGGCGATGGAAAAGACCGATGGGCCGACGGTCCTGGTGCTGAGCCGGCAGAATCTTCCCGTCCTGGCCAAGGACGATCCCGAATGGCCATATACCATGGGTCTTGGAGCGTATGTCGTGAAGAACCCGCCGAAGGCGCCCGATATTACCTTGCTCGCCTCCGGGTCGGAGGTATCGCTCGCAATGGAGGCGGCAAAGATTGTGGGAGGGAAGAAGCCTAACCTCTCCATCCGCATCGTGTCGGTGCCCGACAGGAACGCCTTCCGCGCCGCTCCGGCGCCGGTGCGCGATGCCATCCTCTCACCGCCAGCGAAAGTATTCGCGGCCGAAGCCGGTATCGCCATGGGCTGGGAATATTTCGCCCCTTCTGAAAATATTCTCTCGATTGAGCGTTACGGCGAATCGGGTCCCGGCGACAAGGTCGCTGTCCATCTTGGATTCACGGCCGAGGCATTCGCGGAAAAGATCCTCGCGAATATTTGAATCCAGGCCCTTCGGCGCGGGCCGCCAACGGCGGCCCGCGCCCGTCGCCGCACCGCGAATCGGCCACAGCGCCGCCGCGATTCCACGAGGATACCAGCCCATGAGCAAGGACCAAGGCGATTCCCCCAACGACGCTTCCCAGGCCACGACGAAGCGTGAGCGTCTTATCATCGCCGCGGCATTCATTCTGCTTTTCGCCTTGATAGTGGCTTTTTCATTCGCCCAATACAGAAAAATCATTGAGGACACAAAAACTCTCCTGAATTCAGTTTCAATAGAAAAGATCGAACAAATCCAGCAATGGCGAATACGCCACCTCGTGGAAGCCGAGGAAACTGCCCGATCGAGCGAGACCATAAGCATGGTGGATGCCGTGGCGGGAGGCGCCACCGCCGGCACGAGCGTCAATAGCACCAACGCTTCCAGAGCCGCAAGCGCCGCAGCTAACGCAAAAGCCCGCAGGGATCTGCTCGCCGACTTTGAAACCTTCGCGAAAACCTACGGTTATGCGGCTTCCCTCGCCCTTAAGCCCGACTTCAGCATCGCTTTGTCCACTTCGGACAGCATCGGCATCGATCAGGAAGTGATCGATGCATTGCCCAGCGCAGCCGCTTCAAGATCGCCGATACTAACGGAACTGCATGCGATGTCCCCATCGCGCAATCCCGGATGCAATATCGTGATCCCTATTTTCGAGAATTCCGATCCTGGGCAGAACCGAAAAATCGTAGGGTATCTCATCCATTATCTCGACGCTCGCAGCGACCTCTATCCCATCATCGATTCCTGGCCGGTACCCAGCGAATCGGCCGAAAACATTCTCCTAAAGGAGAGCGGAGGCGAAACCTCTGTCTTGAGCAATTTGAGATCCAGGGAAAATTCCGCTCTCACGCTCCTCCCTCGCGGTGATGCCAAAAAACCTGCGTTGGAAACAGCCGCGGCAGCCGGCAACTCGGGCTTCCTCAGCGGGGTCAATTATCGAGGCAAGCCCGCGCTCGGCATCGCCAGAATTGTCGAAGGTACCGGTTGGATCCTGCTGTCGGAGATAGAAGTGCGGGAAATCATGCGTCCATGGTGGATGATATTCTTCCTGCTCGGCATTATTCTCGTCATCGGCATGGCAGCGGCTATCCTATCGGGAACCGCCATATTGCATTCGAGATCGTCCCGCAAATACAGGCAACTTCTTGAAAGCGAAAAGAAGTTGCGCGCCGCCGAGAGCAAATTTTCAATTTTCATGAACCACACACCCTCGCTGGTCATGATCAAGGATAAGGACAGCCGCATCGTCTTCATCAATAACACGATGACCTCTCGTTATCCCGCCGAAGGATGGCTTGGCAAGCGGCCCGAGGAAATCTTCGAACCGGAACAGGCGGCCGTGACAAAGGCCTGGGACAGAAAAGCCCTCGAAGACGGGTATGTGGAGTATGAGGAGGAGCGGCCCGACAAATTCGGCCAGCAAGTCTTCCTCCTGACGCAGAAATTCCGTATTTCCCAGGAAGGCGAGCCCCTCATGATCGGCCAAATCATGACCGACATAACGGAAAGCAACCGCAATGTGCGGAGGATCAAGGATCTCAACGCCACGCTTGGGGAAAAAATCCAGGAAAGGACAGCCCAGCTGGAAGCCTCAAATGCCGAACTCATGGCCTTTACCTATTCGGTCTCCCACGACCTGCGAGGCCCCTTGCGATCCCTCGACAGCTTCGCGGAACTCCTTACGAAACAATATGGGCCCCACCTGGACGAACAGGGAAGACATTATCTGGAAAGGATCCGCAATGCATCGGACAGGATGGCCGAGCTCATCAACGACCTCCTCTCGCTTTCAAAAGTATCCAGCATTGAACTCAAGAAGATGAACGTCGATATCGGCAAGATCGCGGATTCTATCGTCTCTGAATACATAAGAAAGGATCCAGTCCGCGTCGTATCCATCTCGATAACGCCTTCGATGTTCGCGGTATGCGATGCCGTGCTGATCGATACGCTCTTCAGGACGCTTATCGACAACGCCTTCAAGTTTTCGCGGACAAAGCCGCGGACGGTAATCGAGATCGGCTGCATGAAAACCTATCCAACCCGCCCCGGCGAGCTTGTTTATTTTGTGAAGGACGATGGCGCGGGCTTCGACTCCACCTACGCGAGCGCGCTATTTCAGCCCTTCCATCGGCTCCATGGGCCTGAGGAATTTTCCGGCAATGGCATTGGCCTTTCGATCGCCAAGCGCATCGTGGATCGTCATGACGGCTCGATATGGCTCGAATCGAAAGTCGACCAAGGCACGACGGCCTATTTCACCCTTCAGCCCTGAATTATCTTGATGTAGTTGGTTATCCCGCCCAGGAGCATCTCGACGGCGATCGCCGTCAGCACAAGTCCCATCAACTTCTCTATGGCGCTCAAGAAGCGCGCGCCAAGCCAATCCTGAAGCTTGTTCGATCCCAGGAAGACGATCGTCGTCACCACGATGGCGATGAAAATCGAGCCGATCCATTCAAGGGTGCGCACCGGGGATGTCCTGGCGAGAAGCATCACCGTTGTCATGGCCGAAGGTCCGGCGATCAGCGGAATCGCCACGGGCACGATGAAGGGCTCCGCGCCGGAGTCGTCCTCGACGAGTTTGCCGCCCGAGCCGGGGAACACCATGTTGATGGCGATCAGGAAGAGGATGACGCCGCCCGCTATTCTCAGGGTTTCGTCGGAGAGGTTCACCGCCTTGAGAAAGGCCGAGCCGAATAGAAGAAAAATGACGAGGGTGAAAAAGGCTATGGCGCATTCGCGGAATATCACAAGCCTGCGACGCGAAGGATCGACATTCTTGAGAGCCGCGAGAAAGAGGGGAATGTTCCCGAGCGGATCCGTGATGAGGATGAGAAGAATCGTGGCCGACAGGAAGCTCTGTTTCATGCCCCTATTGTACAACCTTCGAGGCTCGCCGCACAGAGACAATCGACGAGGCGAGAACCGCCGCTATGATGACGGCGCCGCCCGACAGTGAGCGCAGTCCTGGCACCTCGCCCGTCGCGAGGAATACCCAGAGCGGGTTGAAGAGGGGCTCGATGACGGCGGTGAGGATGCTCTCCAGCGCCGTTATGCGCTGTATGCCGTAGGAGAAGAGCACGGCGGCCAGGCCTATCTGCACGATGCCGAGGGCCGAGATGGCGAAGATAGCCTTGGCCGTGATGACTGGGGCAGGCAGAAAGAGCGAAATCGCCCCCGCGATCAGCGCCGTGAAGATATGACCCAGAAGGAGGGAGTCGAGGGGCGACGCGTCCTTTTGCTTTCTGATCAGGACGATGTTGATCGCGAAGGTTACTCCCGCTATGACAGCCACGAGGTCGCCGAGCAAATGTCCCCCGCCGAGCGAATCCATGAAGAAGAGGACCATGCCGCCGCAGACCACCGCCAGGGCGATCCAATGCTCGAGCCTCGGCTTCTCCTTGAGGAGTACCGATCCCAGGATGGCCACGTACACGGGCGCCCCATACTGCAGGAGAATCGCGTTGGCCGATGTCGTGTGCTTGTTGGCGAATACGAAAAGGATCATCGTCGCGGCATAGGCCAAAGCCGAGAGCACCTGAACCTTCGAAAAACTGAAGCGCGGCCGCCTGATCACCGCCCAAAGGAAGAGGGCTGCGATGAAGCTTCTCGCCCCCGCGATGGCAAAGGGCTGCCAGTCCATGAGCTTGATGAAGACGCCCGCCAGACTCCAGAGAAAGGCGCAGCCGGCCATGGCAAGGGTGCCCTTTAATTGAGGTGTCATTCCAGATTTTGCTGCCATCGTTCGATCCGCGTGCATGGGCGCGAGTCTAGCAGAATTATCAAAGCTCGCAAAGGGAGGTGAAATCAGACAGGATGGACAAGATGGAAGAGGATTTACAGGATCAATTTAACTCCATTATACACCCGTTTGCCATAGAGTGGAGCTTTTCCTTAAGAAAATTGTAAATCCATGCGCGACAGCTATGCCTCTAAAAGCAAACAGGATTCACTTTCCCCGTGAATTCTGTCGATTTCTTTCTATACTATCTGTTTAGCGTTCCAGCTTCCTGTAAATGATGCGGTGCGGCCGGTCGGCGTCGGCGCCTATTTGGGCGCGGTGCCACTCGGCGTATTCCGTCCAGTTCCCGTCGAACCAGGTAGCCTTGGAGTCGCCCTCGAAGGCGAGGATGTGGGTGCAGACCCTGTCCAGGAACCAGCGGTCGTGGCTTACGACGAGGGCGACGCCGGCGAAGCTGTCGAGGGCTTCCTCGAGGGCGCGCATCGTATTGACGTCCAGGTCGTTGGTGGGTTCGTCGAGGAGGAGGACGTTCGCCCCTTCCTTGACCATCATCGCGAGGTTGAGCCTGTTGCGTTCCCCGCCCGAGAGGACGCCCACTTTGCGCTGCTGGTCCTGGCCGGAGAAATTGAACCAGGAGCAGTACGCCCTCGAGTTGATCTCGCGCTTGCCGCCGAGCATGATCAGGTCCAGTCCGCCCGAAAGCTGTTCCCAGACGCTCTTCTCGGGATCGAGGGAGGCGCGCATCTGATCTGCGTAAGCAAGGACAACGGTGTCGCCCAAGGTCACGGCTCCGGCGTCGGGCTTCTCGCGCCCGGTGATGATATTAAGCAGCGTGGTTTTTCCCGCGCCGTTGGGGCCGACGATGCCGACGACAGCGCCGGGCGGAACTTCGAAGTTGAGATCGTCGAAAAGGAGTCGGGCATCGTAGCCCTTCGCGAGCTTTTCCGCCCTGATGACCACTTTCCCGAGCCGTGGACCGGCGGGAATGGTGATCTTCGTCTCGCGGATTTTTTCCTTGCCTTCCTCGGCGAGGAGCTTTTCGTAGCGCTCGATGCGCGCCTTGCTCTTGGCGTGGCGGCCCTTCGCGCTCATGCCGATCCACTCGAGTTCGCGGGAAAGCGTGCGGGCGCGTTCGGAATCGCCCTTCTCCTCCTGTTCGAGCCGCTTCTTCTTCTGATCGAGCCAGCTCGAGTAGTTCCCCTTCCAGGGGATGCCCTCGCCGCGATCCAGTTCGAGGATCCAGCCGGCGACATTGTCGAGGAAGTATCTATCGTGGGTTACGGCGATGACCGTGCCCTGGTATTCGCGCAGGTGCCGCTCGAGCCAGGCAATGGTCTCGGCGTCTAGGTGGTTGGTCGGCTCATCGAGGAGGAGGATGTCGGGTTTCTTGAGGAGGAGGCGGCAGAGCGCCACGCGCCTGCGCTCACCGCCCGAAAGATGGTCGACGAGCTGGTCGGCGGGAGGACAGCGCAGCGCGTCCATCGCGAAATCGAGGCGGGAATCGAGGTCCCAGGCGTTCATGGTGTCGAGTTTTTCCTGGAGCGCCGCTTGTTTGGTGGCGAGCTTGTCGAAGTCGGCCTCGGGATCGCCATAGGCTTCGTTCACCGCGTCGAACTCGGCGAGCGCGTCGACGATTTCCTGGACACCCTCGCTCACGATTTCGCGGACAGTCTTTCCCGATTCCAGATGCGGCTCCTGGGAGAGAAAGCCGATTGTGTATCCCGGAGACAGGGTAACATCACCGGCGAATTCGGTGTCGACGCCGGCCATTATGCGCAGGAGGCTCGACTTGCCAGAGCCATTCAAGCCTATGACGCCGATTTTCGCGCCATAGTAATATGAGATGCTGATATCCTTGAGGACTTGCTTGGTGCCGTGCCTCCGAGAGACGCGGTACATCGAATAAATGATCTTCTTGTCGTCAGTTGTCGCCATGGCGGTACTATAGTGCAAAATGGCCTTCCGCGTCGCCCCCTGCGGGGCGCCGAATGCTGACCCAGAGGGAGCGCGCGGCGGGAAGGGAGCGCCCCGCCGCGCGTACCGCCGCCGCTACAGTTCCACCTGCTTGAAGAAATCCCTGCCCTTTCTGACCTTGATGACGACAATGATCAGCGCGCCGATGAGAGCCCAGGCCCCGACGGCGATGAGATAGCCAGCGCTCATCGACGAGAGCATCCAGAGCATTATGCCGATGGCCAGGACCGGCACCGCTTTATCGATGAAAAAAGATCTCGGGCCCTTCCCGCCCCATCGATCCTTGATGGCTGCCGCGCAGACGAGAGCGTACGCGATGCAGGCGAAAGACGACATCAGGGAGAACAGCGTGTCGACGGAAAAGTAGGCGCCAAAGAGCGCCGCGCCCAGCCACAAGATCATGGTGACGATGAGGCCGACGCTCGGGGCCGAGTGGCGGTTCAGCTTCGCGAAGCTCTTAGGCAGCGCCTTTGTCCTGCCCATGTCGTAGAGCATCCTCGGAAGGGCCGTGACAAAGGAAAACCAGCAGGCCAGGCAGGACATGCATACGGAAATTGTGATCAGCCAACGTCCCAACGGATAGTTGATAAGGGTGCAGTAGTCGAAGATGGCCGTTCCGGAGCCGCTGATCTTCGCGAGATTTTCGGCGCTGATGGAGGAGACCCATAGCCAGGTGACGATGACATAAGTGATCCCGATGGCCACCGATCCGACCGGAATCGCGATTTTCACGGCCTTGCTTCCGCCTTTGATCTCCTCGCCAAGATAAGCGGGCGTCTCGAATCCGACATAGGACCAGATGCAGAGGAGAACGGCCATCGCGAGCCCCTTGGAACCCAGGGAGGGAATCCAGCTGGAGGCGAATATCTGCTTCCCGACGTCGGGAAGGGAGGGAGCCTGGGAATTGAAGGCCGCGATCGCCGGCCAGATCATGAGGGCGGTCTGGACGAGCCAGAGAATCACAAGGCCCTTCGTCGTCAGCTGGATTCCCTTCCAGCCGACATAGAACGTCGGTATGGCGATGAGGACGATGCCCAGCCACAAGGGAATCGGCGTGAAAAGACTGCAGAGGTAGATGGCGAATATAGCGCCCACGCAGCCGACGGTGAAGGTGATGCCGATATAGATCCAGCCTGCCCACCAGCCCATTTCGGGCCCGAAAACGCGGCGGATATAGGAGTACGTTCCCCCCGCGGAATTGTAGCGCTCGCTCAGCTGGGAATAGCTCGCGGAAATGAGCACGACGACCACCGTCGCGATGAGAAAGGCTAGCGGTACGGCCAAACCCACGCCTCCCATGATGAAGCCCATGGACCCGCCGATGCACATGGCCGGCGCCGCCGCGGAGATGGAATAGATGATGACCGAGTTCAGGCTGATAGCGTCTTTCTTCAACTCCATGGAGATGACCACCTTTTTGAAGGCTCAGGGTATACTCGGTCGATCGAGCCGTCAATATCGATAAGAATTGATGGAAATCGGAATTCCGCGAAAATTCGGCATTTTGGCCAATATTTATTATTATTTCAGTATGGAATATTCAAGCCTTGCGCTTCCAGCGCTTTTTGCTGTCGGAGCGCTTTTCACCTTTGTCTCCTGCGCCGCGAAACCAGCGGCGCAAACAGTCGGTTCGACACCGGCCGAACTCCTGCCGGCGCCTTCTCGATCGCTCCTGTCCGGGACGCTTGGATCCGTGGCAACGCCCCCCTTTTCGAGCCATGATTTTTCTTCGCCTCTCCCGCTTAGCGACAAGAGCGGACTGGAATACGCCGTTCTCGCGGGTGGCTGTTTCTGGTGTCTCGAAGCGGTCTTCGAAAACATTCCCGGCGTTGTCGATGTCGTTTCAGGCTATACGGGAGGCGATGCGCGTCGGCCCAGCTACGAATTCGTATCGACCGGCGAAAGTGGCCACGCCGAGGCTGTAAGGATAGCCTTCGATCCATCCAAGGTAAGCTACGGCAACTTGCTTAAATATTTTTGGAAGATCCACGATCCCACGACGAAAGATCGGCAGGGCTATGATGTAGGTAGCCAATACAGATCGGCGATTTTTTATGTGAATGAAGCCCAGAAGAAGGTGGCCGAGTCATCGATGGAAGAACAGAGGGCGCTGTGGCCCTCGCCCATCGTCACCGAGCTGGCGCCGGCCGGGGATTTCTGGATCGCCGAAGAATATCACCAGGATTTCTTCAGGCGAAATCCCAACTACGGTTACTGCTCACTCGTGATTGCCCCAAAAATGAAAAAAGCCGGCTTCGGGAAATAAATCCCCGGCCGGCTTCGAAAGTCGCGAAGGCTGCGCGGGTGGGCCGGCCGGGATACCCCGGCCGGCCCACCTGTTCGCGAAAATCGGTTCTAATATCTCGCGAGCTGGTTCTGGAAAGACTGCAAATGATTCTCTGAGGCATTCCTCAGGTTCGTGAAGAGAGCCCTGAGGTCGGCGTATTGTGTCCCTTGGATAAGGGGGTTCGCCAGGAACGTGTTGTACATTGCGATGTTGTCGACCTCGGCCTGCACTCCCGTTCTGTAGGCATCGATGAGGGTAGCCGGCACGATGAGGTGGCTGGAAGCTTCGTCGGCGGGGAATGGGAGCTTGTAGGCCGCGAAGGCATCCCTTAGCCACGCCAAATGGTTCTCTTCGGCGCGAATGATGTTGCTGAAAGGCCGCAGCGTTCCATATTTGCCCATTATCGCCGCGTATTCTCCCCGCGCGGTGTATTCATCTTGGGCAGCGTAAAGCAGCATTTCCTGGATGGTCAGGGAGCCGTCGGCCTTGGCGGCCGCATTTCCATAGAGAGTGTCGGCGGCTCCAGCGGCCGCGATGGTAAGGGAAACCATCAGCGCGAAAGCGATGGCACGTACTGTTTTCTTCATTGAAATTCTCCTGCATTCTAATTTGGTGGCCTCACATTCTGAATTTTCGGCTGTCGTCCGATTGGACGATGCTTTTGTTCGCGGCCACATGAATATTAAAGCAGGTTTCGTGCCAATTTAAATAAAAATAATATTTATATATATCATAAAGAAATAAAATATTTCGTAGATAAAGATGACCTTCGACTCGCGGAGAATGGGAAATAAATACCCGCGCCGAAGAATCCTTTATTTGAGCCCGTTGTCCAGATTAGCAGCCTCGATGTCTTTGAAATACCTGACCGTACCCACCCTGAGCTCGAGCGTGGCATCGTCGTCGCAAACGATGATCGCCTTGGGGTGGAGCTGGAGGCAGCTGATCGTCCACATGTGGTTGACGCCGAATTCCACGCCATGGCGAAGAGCTCGCGCCTTGGTCTGGCCATTCACCATCACGAGGATCTCGCGCGCGTCCATGATGGTTCCCACTCCCACCGTGAGGGCGGTCGAGGGCACCTTGGACGGGTCATTTCCGAAAAATCGGCCGTTAGCGACCTTCGTGTCCGCCGTAAGCGTCTTGATGCGCGTCCGCGACGATAGCGAAGAGCCTGGCTCGTTGAAGGCTATGTGGCCGTCGGCGCCCACCCCCCCAACGAAAAGGTCTATGCCGCCGAGCTGTCTTATCTTTTCCTCATAGGCGGCGCATTCCCCTTCGAGGTCCCGCGCCGTTCCGTCGAGAATATTGACGTTTCCGGCGGGAATATCGATCCGTGAAAAGAAATTGTCCCACATGAAGCGGTGGTAGCTCTGAGGATGGTCATGGGCCAGGCCTACATATTCGTCCATATTGAAGGTGACGACGTTCGCGAAAGACACAAGGCCGGCTTGATTCAGTTCAATCAGGCGGCGATACATGCCCAAGGGTGTGGAGCCGGTGGGAAGGCCCAAGACAAAGGGCTGGCCTGTCGGCGCGCCCGCTATCCGCGCGGCGACATAGTTTGCCGCCCATGACGCCACATCGTCGCTGTTCTGCTGGATTATCACTCTCATGCTGTTTCCTTTGAGCGCGGATTTTCCGCGGTCGGCGCGCCAGCCGTTTCTTCAAGCGGTAAAGACGAATTTGCCCTTCACCATGCTCATAACGACCGAAAAATCCTGCGATAGGACCGTGAGGTCGGCGAAAAAACCCGGGCTGATTTCCCCGCGCTTGGGCAGCCTGAGGATGCGCGCGGGGTTCGGGGAGGCCATCTTAACCGCCACTTCGAGGGGAATGCCGAAATGGACAAGGTTCCTGAGCCCCTCGACCATGGTAAGCGAGCTGCCCGCTATGACATTGTCGGATTTCCGGAGGAAGAGCTTGTCGCTTAAATACACATCTTCGTGGTTTGCCACCAGAGGCCCCGACATTTGCTCCGTCGGCTTAAGTGCATCCGTGACAAGAACGATATTAGTGTCGGGCTTATCCCGCACGAGGAGTCGGATGAGGTCGGGGTGGACATGTTTGCCGTCGGCGATAATCTCGCAGGATAAGTCGGACTGTATGAGTATCGCTCCAACGGCGTTCGGATTCCGGTGGTCGAGCCGGCTCATCGCGTTGAAA
>Ga0172379_10004764_pt1 | contig 19643 bp, 23 predicted proteins | sample GrowelOW334metaG_FD_119756 | JGI IMG/M metagenome (GOLD analysis project Ga0172379, IMG submission 119756) | Groundwater microbial communities from an aquifer near a municipal landfill in Southern Ontario, Canada - Groundwater well OW334 metaG | ecosystem: Environmental > Aquatic > Deep...
CTCTCGTGCTGGGCGACGGGAAGACCCCGTCGCAACTGCTGGCGATGGCAAAGTTTGCCGAAGTTTCTGCACAAGCAGAGGACTTCATCAAGTCATCCACCTTCAGGATGGCAAAAGAGCACGAGGATGTTGAGATCGTCTATCTGATCTTCAACGATCGGCCGACTACCGCCGAGGTCCTCATTCTCTTCGAGAAGTTCAATCTTGAGGAGCCGACCGAGGAGGATGCACTTCGCTTTGCCGTGAAGTATCCGAGGGAGCAGATCGAGCGCCCCATTGTGTTTCTGCATATGCAGAATCCGTGGATGGCCCGGCACAGCTTCTCGAACGGAGTAATGCTCCCGCACGTGCTCGTGCTGGGGAGTAGGCTGTTGAAGCCCAAGCTCTTCTGCCACCAGTTGCCCGAAGGGCACGATACCCTGAGCAACTGGTTCAACAACTACCGCTTCGCCGCTCGCGTGCGGCGCGCCAAGTAGCGCCGCACGCAGCCCCGCCGATATCCTAAGTCGGCGGGGCATTTTCTTTTTCTTTGTATGCTGCTAGGGTTAGGGTATGAACGTCGTTCGACTCCAGCCGTATTTTTTGCTCGCGCTACTCGGCGGCGCGCTCGTGCTCACCTTTTTTATCCTGAAGCCTTTTTTGGGGCCGCTCATCCTTGCTGCGGTGTTTGCCGTCGTCTTTTATCCGCTGTACCGATGGGTGCTAAAAATAATAGGGGAGAAGCGTCGAAGCATCGCTGCGCTTCTTGTGGTGGTGATGTGCGCTGCGTGCGTGCTGATCCCCGTTTCGTTTTTGGGTACGCAAGTGGCAGTTGAGGCCGAGCAGCTATACTCCTCGCTTGCACAAGGCAGCGGTAAAGCATATCTCGAAAAGGTGCTGCGTTTTGGCGATGATCTCATTATGCGCTACGCGCCCGGCACCCCGGGTATATCTGCCACCGTCTCGGACAACCTCGACGCCTACGGCAAATCCGCACTCACGGGGCTCATCGGATATTTAGGAAGCTTCTTCTCGAGTGTTGCGGTGCTTGCGCTCAAACTCTTTATATTTTTTATCGCGCTCTACTACCTCCTGCGCGATGGTGTGTTGCTTAAACACAAAATCATTGCGCTTTCTCCGCTTGGCGACACCGACGACCGCGCCATCTTTGCGAGCCTTAAGAACGCCGTTAACTCGGTGGTAAAAGGCAACCTCACCATTGCGGTTATACAAGGCACGCTCACTGCGCTTGGGTTTATCATCTTCGGCGTGCCAAACGCGGCGTTGTGGGGCTCGGTCACGGCAATTGCGGCGCTTATCCCCGGCGTCGGCACGGCGCTCGTTTTGGCGCCGGGCGTTGTCTACTTGCTTATCACCGGCAACACGGTCGCGGGCGTCGGGCTTTTAGTGTGGGGTGTGTTTGCAGTGGGGCTCATCGACAACCTGCTCGGCCCCAAACTCATTGGCCGCTCAAGCGGTTTGCACCCGCTCCTTATACTGGTCTCGGTGCTTGGCGGCATCGTGCTTTTTGGCCCGCTCGGTATATTTTTGGGCCCGCTCTCGCTTAGCTTCCTTATCGCGCTCATCTCAATCTATAGCGACAGTACGCAAAAATACGCAGAATAAAAAACACCGGGGTGAGCCCGGTGTTTTTTATTTGCGTTAGGGCACGCGTTAGAATCCGAGGAAGCGGAGGAACCCGCGCATCACTGCGGCGCCAAGACCTTCGTTGGTCGAGGTAGATATCCTCGGCTTGACCGGGGGCCTAAGCGAAGGGTTAGGTTTAAGGTTAGACGGCGTGGTTGAAGAAAGTTTGCGGGGCATATCGTTTTTATTGATGCCCGGTGGGGTAGTGCTGCCCTGGTGGATCTTGCGTAGCTCCATCCCGCGATCGCGGCCCGGGGTGGTGCTTGCAAGCACACCCTTTACACGATCAACGGTTGAGCTGCCTACTTTTCGCCCAAGCCCGAGGTTGTTGGCTTCGGCAAAAGCACGGCACTCATCTTTGTGTGCCGGGTCTTCGCAGTACATACGGCAGGTCTCGGCCGACTTGCATGCGCCGGGGCCCTCGCCGCCGGCAAACTTTTTAATGAGCGACACCTTTTCGTCGCTGATAACTTTGTGCTGCTGCGCAAACGAGAGACACTCCTCCTGGTGCGAAGAATCTTTGCAGTATGCAACACACGACTCGCGGCTGTTGCAGCCGCCAGGGCCCTGCTTCTTGAGGAGAGTTTTTGCCGCATTAACTTTTTCTTTGCTCATCAGGCCAACCTTTTGGGCAAAAGAGAAGCACGCTTCGCGGTTTTTCTCTTGCTCGCAGTAGAGCCTGCACGCCTCTTTTGAGTCGCAGTTGCCGAGCTCGGCCACCGGGAACGAAAATTTGGGTGCCGGTGCTGCATCTGCCGAAGGGGAAGACGATTCTACCTCTGCGGTGTCGCTCGTCTGCGCCATTGCAACGCCTGCTCCTAAAAAGAGGAGTGTTGCAACCATAGCTGCTTTAAGGAGTTGGGTCATCGCTATTCAAAAGGGTTAGTTTGTATATCCTGAAGCGGGTTGGTGTCTACCTCCGAGTATGTGCTTGCGGTTGCGTTGGCCTCGGCCTGCGCCTGCGTTTGCTGCTCTACCGCTTGCATTTCGGTTGCTGTTTTCTCCATCGCAGTTTGGAACTTGCCGCCATAGTAGCCGGCTGCAGCGCCCAAGATAAGCCCGATCAAAAGTGCGCCGGATACCACTGCCGCCGTGTGCGAGTGAGGCCCCTGGGGAGCCGCCTGTTTTGCAGGTTTTACATCGGCAGGAGTCCTCGGCATAGTCTCAACTGCTGCAGGAGGGATCACCGGGGGAGCTATGGGAGCGGGTGCCGGTGGAGGGGGCGGTGGTGGAGGCGGTGGTGGGGGAGCTACCGGAGGCACTATAGGCTCCGGTGCGGGTGTCGGCTGAGGCGGCGTCTGTGATGGAGGCATGAAAGATATGGCTAATTGATAAGTCTTATCTACCAGTATACGGTGGTGCGCACCCACGGCTTTGCCTCGTGTTGATAACCTCACTATGCAACCTCGTGCTCAAAAACTGCTTTATACTCAATATATATGAAACAAATCATCGCTACCGTGGCACTCCTGCTTCTTGTGGTGGGCGGCTACTTCGCCTGGAAGACCTACGGCAACATCCCGAGCGAGGTGCCCATTAACATCACCACTTTTTCCTGCGAGCAGGGCAAGGTGATAGGCGCAACCTTTTATAAATCGAAAGTCGAGCTCGTTTTGAGCGACGGCAGGAAGCTCTCTGTCCCGCAGGCGATCTCGGCATCGGGTGCGCGCTATGCAAACGCCGACGAGTCGTTTGTATTTTGGAACAAGGGCAACACTGCATTCATCACCGAGGGCAAGACAGAGCAAAAGCTCGAGACATATACCAACTGCGTCACCCCCGAAAAATCAGAGCAGCCGATGGATGAGAGTGCTACCTATGCCTACCCGCCGCTCGGTTTTGCTATCAAATATCCGAAAACATATACGCTCAGCGAGTCGTATATGTATCAGGGGCTCGGCGAGGAGGGGATCCCCGGCATCAAAGTGTCGGTGCCCGAAAGCGTTAAAAACGATACCAACCTCTCAGCAGACTCGGGCGTCTCGATTGAGTATGTGCCCAATGTAGAAAATTGTTCGGCAAGCATCTTCCTTTTCGGCAACCCGGTTGCATCGACCATAACCGACGGGGGCGTCACCTATTCGGTTGCCTATGCGTCAGACGCCGCCGCAGGCAACCACTACGAAGAGCGCGTGTATGCGCTTGCGGGAGCAAACCCGTGCATCGCGGTGAGGTACTTTATCCACTCGACCGAAATTGCCAACTATCCCGAAGGCACGAAGGAAGAGTTTGACCGCGCGGCGCTCTTAGCGCAGTTCGACAAGATCCGCCGCTCGCTCACGCTCAAAAATCAGAGCGAGTAAGCGGCCACCAACTACACTATGCAACACGTTCTAAAATGGGGTGTCTCTTTGTTTGTGGGAACCGTGGCGCTTGTTGCGACGGCTGTCTTTTTTGCGGCAGAGCAAGCGGCGCCCTACATCTACCAAAGTGCCGCTGCAGCGCCCACCACCACCGTGGCGCTCGTTTTAGGCGCTTCGGTCTACCAAGACGGCACACTCTCGCCGGTCTTGGCCGCGCGGGCCGACCGCGCGGTCGAGCTCTATATGCAGGGCAAGGTGCACAAAATTTTGGTCACCGGCGACAACAGCGCAATCTCGCACAACGAGGTAAACCCGGTGGGGAAATATATGGCGGCAGCCGGCGTGCCGAAAGAAGATATTTTTCTCGACCATGCGGGCTTCGACACCTACTCGTCGATGTATAGGGCGCGTGACGTGTTTACTATCGCGCAGATGGCGATAGTGTCGCAGCCGTTTCATCTGGCGCGCGCGGTCTACATCGCTCGCTCGCTCGGGATAGACGCCTATGGCGTGGCGGCGGGCGAAGGAGGAGACTTTTTTTACAACGAGCTGCGCGAGGTGCCGGCAACGATGAAAGCGCTTGTCGACCTGGCAATTGGCCGCGAGCCAAAATATCTGGGGCCCTTGCACCCCATCGAGGGCGACGGCACCGAGACCTGGGAGTAACGGCCGGTGTCGGACAGGAGTATACTTAGGGTATGCATATGTATCAGTGGGGCGGGGCAGAAAACTTTATCAATATGCCATATGGGGCACCGGGCATTTTTGCCGCGATGGCACCTCTTTTTATCATCTTTATCCTTTGGTCGGTGGTGTGGAAAGGTTTGGCGCTGTGGCACTCGGCACGCCGCGGCGAGCCGCTATGGTTTGTGGCGCTCCTCGTTGTAAACACGCTGGGGATCCTCGAGATCATCTACCTCTTCTTGGTAGCAAAGCTCAAGATGAACGAGCTCTTCTCGAAGCCCAACAACCACACGCATAGTTCGTAAGAGCAGAAATAAATAAAAAGAAAGAGGCCCGCGACACGTCGCGGGCCTCGTTGTTTGCGGCCGATGCTGTTTAGTTGAGCAGGAGTTGGCCCTCGACCATCACGAGCTCGCGGGGCTTGATGAGCGCCGCGTGCGCCACGACTATCGAGTGTATGGGGCCCTCGATCTCGCGCACCCAAAAGTTGAGGAAGCGGCAAAACCGGGGGAACGTCGGGCTCACATCGTAGACTTGCCATGCAAAGTCTTGCAGGAGGGTGGGGTGGTCGGGCATCCAGTAGGTGATGTTTGCCGTGAGGATCCCAAAATGTTCTGCCGCTTCGATATCGAGCACGCGTCTTTCAGTCATTGAAGCCTCCGTTTCGTTGGGCGGGTAATGTGCAGCTCGAAATATAATAGACCCGCCGCACCAAGGGTCAAGCGAACCTGTTTGGGGTATAGTAGGCCTATGGCAATCTCAGCTATCATCCTCGGGGTCATCCTCTTTCTCGTCATCGCCATCGGCGGCGCCCTCGTTGCTATGCAGGAAGAAAAAGATAAGTAGCGCAATTTTGAGGGAGTGGTAGGCTTGGGGCTATAAAACGAATATGGATATTGACGACGTAGAAGACGAAGAGATCCGTAGGCTGATGAAGGATCATGCCATTGATGAAGAGACTGCCGAAAAAGTGCAGGAGCTCATCGACGATGGCCTCGACGAAGACGAGGCGCTTGAGCTAGCTGAAGAGATGTAGCCAAATCCCCTTAATTTGATAGGCTGAGGCGGTGTTCGAATCCTTTCGTCTCCGCCCGATTTCCAAGTTTGAACCAAAGACGAATTCTTAGGAAAATCTTGCTAAACTGAACAAATAAGAACTTATGAAAGATTTTGGGCAAAATGATGTCAATTTCCTAATCGAATGCCTCAAGGCAGGTAAAGAGATTCCTACAGAATATAAATACGCTCTGTTCCCAACTAAACAAAAGGAATACGAACTTGTATATGCCGGCAAGGCACGGAAAGAGGATATTCTCGCCGATAACGAGGAGGCAAAAGCTGTGCCGCTTCAGGTTGAAAAAATATTCAATGGAAACAAGTATCCGCTTGCGGCGAAAGGTTGGCACAATTTTTTGGTATTTGGAGACAATCTTCAGATACTCAAAACGTTCTATAGAGATGAGGATCCTTTGATAAAGGGTAAAGTTAAAGGCAAAGTAAAATTGATTTACATAGATCCTCCTTTTGCTACTGAAAGTGACTTTGGAGCCAAGAAGGGACAGAAAGCATACTCTGATAAGACTAGAGGAGCAGAATTTGTAGAGTTTCTAAGAAAAAGGTTAATTATTGCAAAGGAACTTCTCGCAGAAGATGGCTGTATATATGTCCATTTAGATGGGAAAAAAGGACACTACGCGAAGATAGTGTTAGATGAGGTTTTTGGTGAAGGAAACTTTATGAATGAACTCATTTGGCTTTACTCGGGTCGTGAGATGACGTATACGTACTGGAATGCTAAACATCAGAATATATTTCTTTATGCGAAAAATAGAGAGTCAATGTATTTTGACTGGGAAGCTGTAGGCGAAAAGCCTTCTCCTGAAGTGTTAAAACAGTACAAACATATCGACGAAGAAGGTAAGAGATATGTAATCAGGAATGATAAAGGTTCGAAAGGTCTTTCTGTTGAGGGGCCTGATACGTATCGGCAATACTATAAATCGGTGCCGCCTCGAGATTGGTTCGAAATACCCATTGTTTCATCGGGTGATGAGAATATTGATTATCCCACGCAGAAACCAGAAAAATTGCTCCAAAAACTCATCTCAGCGTCATCTAAAAAGGGTGACTTGGTGATGGATTTCTTCTGTGGAAGCGGCACTACTCTGGCGGTGGCAGAAAAATTGGGGCGTCGTTGGATTGGATGTGATATTGGAAAATTGGCAATCTACACGACACAAAAGCGTCTTTTGGAAATTGAAAACACAAAGGATCTTCTTTCCGCTAAGAAGTTGTATGGAAAAGTTTCAAAGTCTTTTGGAACAGTCACTTCCGGCCTATATGATCTAGGAAAGGTTTTCTCTCTACAAAAGGATGACTATATCGAATTCGTCAAACAACTTTTTGAGATTGAAGAAACAAAAAATAAATCTATTGGTGGGGTGTCTTTAGATGGAAAACATCGAGATTTTTACGTCAAAATTTTTCCTTATTGGGAACTTGGAAATGCAAGTGTAGATGAGAAATATTTGATCGAGCTACACAAGAATTTAGGAGCAAAGACAAATGGACGTCTTTACATTGTAGCACCGGCAAATAACGTTCATTTCATTAGTGACTACCACGAAATTGACGGGGTTCGTTTCTATTTCTTGAAAGTTCCATACCAGATCATCAAAGAATTACATAAGGTCCAATTCAAAAAGCTAAGGCAGCCTCAAAGCAAGAAACAAGTCAATGATCTTGATGAGGCTATCGGTTTTCATTTTATTCGCCAGCCTGAGGTTAAGTCAGAACTCAAGAGTGTAAAGGATAAGGTGAACCTTAAGATAAAAAAATTTGAGTCCGCTTATACCCAAGACGAAGCAGGAGAAAAGCTTAGCAACTTTGAAAGTCTAGCAATGGTATTGGTGGATTTAAATTATAACGACGATCAGTTTTTAATGAGTGAATACTTCTTTGCTCAAGATTTGATCAAGAATAAAAAGCAAAATCAGAAGTCTGAATCAGAAAAGGATGAGGAGCAGAGTGAGGAAGAAATCCGTAAGGAGCTAGAAAAGCGAAAGGAAATTGTACTCGACTTCGATCGAGTAAAGTGTGGCAATAAACTAATGGTCGTGTATGTCGATATTTATGGGAATGAATTTCGTGAGATGTTCCAAGTGAAATAATTATGGCAGACTTGAAAATTTACCAAACTCAAGACCTGGTTTTAAAAGTTAAGGAGAATTTTAATCCAGCAAAACTAGATCTAGATGCGTGGACGCCTTTTATCGATACCTTGTGTGATGACAGAGAGTATCAAAAAGAGGCAATAAGAACCGCCGTTATCTATTTAGCCGGGGGAGAGTACTCTTTTATAGAGGATTTGATTTCTGAAAATTGGCAGGAAAATGACGAATTACGCACGCGTTATAAAAGCATAAGTGAATATGAAAAAAGTATCCAACTGCCACAGAAACTTTCAGGTGTTATCGATCTAGCTACGGGGACAGGTAAAAGTTACGTAATGTACGGGATTGCACAAATTGCACTAGGGCTAGGACTTGTGGATAGAGTCTTGGTGCTCTGTCCATCCCTCACGATTGAATCGGGCTTAAAAGAGAAGTTTATAAATCTTTCGGGCGATCCTCGTATTAAATCGACTCTCCCTTCAGATGGCATCCTTAATCCCCGGATTATAGATGCTAATAGCACAATCAAAAAAGGCGATATCGCAATAGAGAATATACACGCGGCATATGAAAGGGCAGGGTCTTCCATTAGGGATAGCTTTAAAGGAGAAGGCGCGAGAGTATTGGTATTAAACGATGAAATACATCATGCTTACAACTCATCCTCCGATACGGATGTACGAAAATGGAAATCGTTTTTATTGAGTTCCGACTTCAATTTTAAATACATACTCGGATTTACCGGTACGGCTTACAAGGATGACGAATATTTTAACGATGTTATCTATCGTTTCTCAATTCGAAGTGCGATAGAGGAACGTGTCGTGAAGTCAGTCGAATATGTTGCAAAAGATGAAAGTATCGATCGAAACGAGAAATTTCAGAAAATTTATGACAATCACGATGAGTTCGTGAAAAAGTATCGCAAGATTAAACCACTAACTATCCTTGTTACTAGTGATATTTCGAAAGCTCGGGCTTTGCGCGAAGAGCTGATCGAATTTTTGGAGGAGAGAGAAGACATTTCACGCTCGGCTGTTGAAAAGAAGATTCTCATTGTCACATCCCATCCGGATCATAAAAAAAGCCTGCTCCAATTAAAGAATGTTGACGACAAGGATAACTCTGTCGAGTGGATAGTCTCTGTCTCCATGCTCACAGAGGGTTGGGATGTAAAGAATGTATTCCAGATTGTGCCGTGGGAGGATAGGGCCTTTAATTCAAAACTTCTGATCGCCCAGGTCTTAGGGCGGGGTTTAAGAGTTCCCGAGGAGTACAAGTCGGCACAGCCAAAGGTTAGAGTTTTTAACCACGATGCCTGGAGTCGACATATCAAGGGTTTGGTTGATGAAATACTCGAGGTAGAACTAAAAATATTTAGCCTGCCACTTTCTACTGAAGAGAGATCTAAGTACCATTTCGACCTTTACAACATAGACTTTACTAAGGAAGAAAAGGAAGTAAAGGCAAAGCGAGACACTGTTGAGTTTGATTATTCTAAGGGCTACACAAAACTCATAAGTCAGATAGAAGAGGATGACAAGGAGACAGAATACCTGGATTTTAGGGGGAATTTAAACAAAAAGACGACGACCATACAAAAACAGACGCGTACTGTTTCTGAGGTTGTCGATAAAATTGTAGAAGCCTTTAAGACCCGAGATTTCGAGGCGCAAATAAGGTTTCCCAAGGGTACGTACAAGAAGGAACACTTACCACCTGAGGATGAAATCAGGAGTTACGTTAAAGAGTCTATGAAACGGGTTGGTATCAAGAGCGGCGTTCTAACAGAAGATAACGCCAACCGTATTTATGCAGCTTTTCAGACTCTACTTCGGGCTCGGGGTTCAACCGTCGTGTTTGAGCGAAAGGTAAAAATTCCAATAAAAAAGAGTACCAAAGAACTCGAGCGTGAAAGTATAATGGTCGGAGGTGTTAAACAGGGGGCCACGGTGTTTTACACTGATGAATTTGAGAAAGAAAACGTACTGGATCAAGTCGAGATTCTAAAAGAGTTGATTTCAGATGAAAGTCTTCCTCGAAGCGCTAGTAAGGCGATAAATCATTATTGCTTCAAGACTCCCGTAACCGTAGTATTGACCAAGCAAGAACCTGAACGAAAGTTTGTAGAAAATCTCGTGAGCCCTAGGATTTATGAGAAAGTTGACGCATGGATAAAATCTCGAGACCATAATTTTTATAGCATAGAATATTCCATTACATCTTCTGCTGGTCGACATTCTAAGCAGGCTCATTTTAATCCAGACTTCTTTCTCAAGATTGGTAATAACATTGTTGTTGTCGAGATAAAATCTGATGGCGATGATTCTGATGAAAATCTCGCCAAGTATCGTTGGGCTAAGCAACATTTTTCCATTCTAAACGAAGAGTTAAAGAACAATAAAATAGGACAGAAATATTTCTTCCACTTCCTTAGTCCGTCTAATTACTCAGAATTTTTTGAGTATCTTGCAGATGGAAGGCTGACTAAGGGTGAGTTCCGCAGCTCTCTCGAAGATCAGTTAGAAGCCAAATTGAGTTAGAGAGATTAACGATGCAAGTCTCCTATTAACTCAGGTCATCAAAAACCTGAGACTCCGGGGTGTCCTTAGATTGAATTATTTCGAATCTCCTCGGGTTGGTCTTATACATCGCCCGGAGTTTCTCGATTTTTGGGCCGATTATCGCAAACACTGGTTCAAACGAGTGGAGATTGGTTCCGCAGGATTCCCAAATTTGAACTCTAAAACTTTCTATATTTAGAGCATGAATGTCATTACATTGATACTGCAGCCCATGCTTAATTTTTTGTTTGTGATATTGTCGAAGGTGTCACATTATGAACATCTCCAAGACTAATTTTCTGGATTTTCAGTTTTGTGCCAAGAATTTGTGGCTCAAGCTCAACAAGCCCGAGCTTTTGGAGAAATTTGTACTCTCCGACTACGAGCAGCACCTGGCCGACGAGGGCAACGAGGTTGAGGCCATTGCGCGCAACCTCTTCCCGGGAGGGATAGAGATCGAGCAGCACGGCGAGGCTGCGTGCCTCGAGACAACCAAGTTTCTCACGGCCCGTATTGCGGCCATCTTTCAAGCCACGTTTATAACCGACGGTTTTTTGGCGCGCAGCGACGTCTTGGCGTGGGATAGTGCGAGTGAGTCGTGGCAGCTCTATGAGGTTAAGGGCACGAGCTCGGTGCACGAGAGCGGCAGCGGCCGCAACCACCTCGACGACCTGGCCTTTCAACTCTCGGTGTTGCGCCGCTCGGGAGTGAGCGTGAGCAAGTGCGCGGTGATCCACCTCAACAGCGAGTATGTGCGCGCGGGGGAGCTTGATATCGACGCGCTCTTTACCATCGAGGATGTTACAGAGAAGGTTGAGGAGCGCCTGGCCGTGGTCGAGGCCTTGATGGCCGCGGCAAAAGAGTATTTGGCAAAGGTTGATGAGCCTCAAGGCGGCTGCGAGTGCATCTACCGCGGCCGCAGCAACCAGTGCACCACCTTTAGCTACTCCAACCCGCACGTGCCGGCCTACTCGACCCATGACTTGGCGCGCATCGGCGCAAGCAAAAAAAAGTTGTTGTGGCTCGTTGAAAACAAAGTGTTTGATATCAAAGACGTGCCGCTCGAAGAAATCGAGCTCTCCGACACACAGGTCAACCAGGTGATGGTGCACAAGCGCGGCGCGCCCAAGGTCGACCTCGACGGCATCCGCGAGGAGATAGCGGGGCTCGCGTTCCCGCTCTACTTTTTAGATTACGAAACATTTTCGCCGGCTATACCGCTCTTTTCGGGCTTTGGGCCGTTTGATAAAGTGCCGTTTCAATTTTCTTTGCACATTTTGCGCGCGCCTGGGGCCGAGCCCGAGCATGTAGAGTACCTGCATATGGAGCAGAGCGACCCGACCGACGCGGTGATCAAGCTCCTCGAGGAACACATTGCGCCGCAGGGCACCGTGGTCGCGTGGAACAAATCGTTTGAGATGGATGTGCACCGCCGGATGGCCAAGCGCGCGCCTGCGCACGCGCCGCTTATCGAGCGCATCAACTCGATGTTCTACGACCTTAAAGACGTCTTCCACAAGCAGCACTATGTGCACCCCGAGTTTAGGGGGAGCGTCTCTATCAAATATGTGCTGCCGGCGCTCGTGCCGACGCTCCAGTACAAAGAGCTCACCATCCACGGCGGGGCGCAGGCGTCTGAAGCGTGGTGGGCGATGCTCACCGCACAAGACAGTGATGAGCGCGAGTTGATCGCGCGAGATCTTAAAGAGTATTGCAAGCTCGACACGTGGGCGATGTATGAAATCTGGAAGCATTTGTTTGAAAAGGTTGCGTAAAAGTTTTTTGTGCCGATTTGCAGTACAATAGAGAGGTGTACTATTTATATATCCTCACCTGTGCAGATAGGACGCTCTACACCGGGATCACGACTGATGTCGAAAAGAGAGTAGACGAGCACAACCGCGGGCTCGTGGGCGCCAAGTATACGCGCTCGCGGCTGCCGGTATTTTTAAGCTATGTCAAAGAGGTGGGCGACCAGTCTGAAGCGCTGCGCGAAGAATATAAAATGAAGCAGCTCTCGCGCGCGGCAAAGCTCGAGCTCATTAAAGGGAGCAAATAATTTTAAAAAGAAAAAGGGGCACGAGGTGCCCCCTAAGTTGCCCGCGCCAGGGAGGGTCGCGAGTGCTAGATGTCGTAGCCCACGAAGTGCTCGTAGTAGAGGAGCCACAGGTTCTCTGCGCTGTTGAGCTTGCCGGACTCTTTGTCGCCGATCTCGAGGATCCAGGTCTTGAAGTGTTCGTTGTTCCAGCGCATAACGCCGGCCGGTTCGAAGCCGAGCACATCGCCATAGTCTAGGCTCGCTTCTATGCAGATTGGCTCAAATTTCGCGTTGAGCGTCATACGGAAATCGAAGTAGGTCTGCGACGAATCCTCCGATTGGATGATCTCCCGTAGCTGCTCGCGAGTGTCGCAGGCGATGATCCCGCTGTAGTTCTCGTCGACCTTCTGAATGATGAGCGGCGCGGCCAGGTACTGGGCATCCCCAAAAACGAGGTCGGCCGCAGGCGATGGGCCTGCCCAAAATGCGACGCACGCGAGCATCGCTCCAATGATTGTAAGAGCGCGCATCTCCGCCTCTCCTTTCTAAAAAACGAGGTGCTGCTGCCTCTAAGCCTACGCCCGAGCCCGGCGCTAGGCAATAGCCGCCAGTTTGGTAGAATGTGCATATGATGTTACCCCTTGTCCTCGGGCTTATTATCGGTGGCGCCTCGGTGGTGTTTGTGCTCCAAAATATTACGCCCATCACCGTAACCTTTTTTATCTGGCAGGTGAGTGGCTCTCTCTCGGTGGTGCTTTTGGCAACCTTGCTTACCGGGATGATTATGAGCGCGCTTATCCTCTTGCCTGGCATACTCAAGGCGGGGTGGGGTATGCGCCAGCTTATCAAGCGCAACAAGAAGCTCGAAGATGATTTGATGCTCAACTCGCGCCCCACGGCATCAAAAGTTACCGAGCCTATGCCGGTTGAGTATGAGCCCGAGATCGATATTGATGAAGAATTAAATAAAAAAGAAAATGCATAGATCGGCTTTTGTTATAATCCCCGTTGCGGTATTAATTTTAGGAGGCATCTGGTATGTGGCGATGGGCGGGCAAAAGCCTCAAGCCGGGGCGGGCGAGCAAAACACCGCCATCGTCGGGCAAGCAGCCGCCTCGCAGCAAACCCCAAGCACTACTACTAGCGATAACCAAGCAAAAATCATGCAAGCGACACTCCACACCAACCAGGGCGACATCACTATCGAGTTTAGCGATGCAACGCCCAACACCGTGGCCAACTTCGTCAAGCTCGCAGGCGCAGGCTTTTACGACGGCACCAAGTTTCATCGGGTGATCAAGGGCTTTATGATCCAGGGCGGCGACCCGCTCTCTAAAGACGACTCTATGTCGGCTCGTTGGGGCACCGGCGGCCCGGGCTACCAGTTTGCCGACGAGATCACAGGGGGCAACAGCAACGTCATCGGCACTATCTCGATGGCCAACTCCGGCCCCAACACCAACGGCTCGCAGTTTTTCATCAACACAGCCAACAACAATTTTCTCGATACCAAACACACTGTCTTCGGCCGCGTTGTTGCGGGGATGGATGTGGTCACCAAGATTGAGAACACAGCGGTGGGGCAGGCCGACCGCCCGGTCTCGCCGATGATCATCAACTCGATCGATCTTAAGTAGAAATGTTTCGGATAGTGCGTGTCCGCAGGAGAAGGCGAGTTTCAACACAGAGCTCGGCTAAATATGTGCAGCACAAAGAGTCTGCGCGTACGCTGGTGCACGCTCGGATAGCGCATTACAACGAGCTCTACCAAGTTGAGATCAAGCGCGTGGCGATTAAAAACAGCCGCTCGCGCTGGGGCAGCTGCTCGCTTGGCGGCAACCTCAACTTCAACTACCGGCTGGTCCTTCTTAGGCAGGAGCTTGCCGACTATGTGGTGGTGCACGAACTGTGCCACCTCAAACACTTTAACCACTCTGCGGATTTTTGGGCCGAGGTGGCGCGCGCCTGCCCGGGGTGGAAGGCGCTTCGCCGCGAGCTCAAGCTGATCCGGCTCTAGCGCTTTGCGGTGTTTGAGGTATAAAGGGGAGTAGTTCGTTCCCTAAACAAATCCCTAAATAAACCCAAGGAGGGTACTGTGGATTTCATACAGCAAAAGAAGCTGGAAATGCAGCGCTTTGAAGCGCTTAAGCGGAAAAAGATTCCGTGGATCGTCTTTTCGATCCTGTTCTGCCTAGTATACTTCTTCGCTATCGTCGCATCGCTCTACGCCGAGGCTAGCCTCTGGTACCTACTGTTCGTCATCCCGGCAACCACGACCGTCTTCTCGTCCTTCGACCTGATCGACCCGGATGAGCAGTGGCTTCCCTTGTGGCTCCACCGGGCAAACTGTGTCCTTGGCGGAGTTGTCGCAGCGGTGAGCATCGCTCTCGCGCTTCATCTGATCAATGTATGATGTGCCCGGCGCGCCTCGCGCGCCGGGCCTTCTCTTTTTCTTTTACTGTAGTACAGTGTGTTTCGGCCGTTCTTCTTTTTCAACCCAATCAACCCAGGGAGGTTTTTGTGGACAATGATGTTCAACCCGAGATCGCGGCGCTCAACCGCGAGATGCAGGTGCGCCGGCTGCACACGCTGGTGCTCGCAGTCTTCTGCAATATCTACTTCCTTATCATCGTCTGGCAAGCGGTGCCCAAGCAGTCGTCGCTCTGGATGATCATCGTTATCCCGACGATGCTGTGCGCGGTGGCCACGATCGAGTTTATCGAAGGGAAGCAGAGCCTGACGCTCGGTTTCTACAACTTTGTGCTCGCTGTGAGCTCGATCAGCCTGCTTCTCGGGGCGATCTACCCGTTTTTCTTTTGAGTGTTCGGGCCCGGCGCGCCTCGCGCGCCGGGCCTTTTCTTTTTTTGTGGTGCGATCTTTGGCCAAAATTTTTACATATGAGCGATGTGGTGTATAACAAACAGCGGGGCTCTTTATGTGCAACTAAATTTAGAAAGGTACGGGAGTGTACGAAACAGAAGAAGACGACACTGCGCAGCGGAGCCCTGCAAAGGCTCCACATTCCCCGGCTATCACCTACGCGGTGGCAGCCTTCGTCCTACTGATAGCAGGATTTTTCCTGTTTGCCCCACACTAACCAAAGCGGGGCACACCCTTTCGGCCCGGCGCGCAATGTGCGCCGGGCCTTCTTCTTGCTCAATATACAAAAATCCCCCGCCGTAACTTCGGCGGGGGATTGCGTTTGGTGGCGCTAGCTTTGCACCACGATGATTGTGTTGCTCATACCGACGCTCTTCACCAGGTCGAAGAAGATCTTGGCGTTGTCCTGGTGGAGCCGCACACATCCGTGCGATGCCTGCTGCCCAAGGAGCCCGTAGTTGGAGGGGACGGTGCCGTGCACCGCGATCCCCCCGTTAAAGAACACCGACCACGGCATTGGAGCATTTCCATACTTGTGGGAGCGGTGGTGGCGGTCGAGCCAGGTGGGGCTGAAGGTGCCTGCAGGCGTCCAGCTCCACTGGACGCCAGTCGAGACATCCCAGGTGTAGAGCAGGGCGCCGTCTTGGTAGACCAGCATCTGCTGGTCTGACTTGTCGACGACAGCCCTGACTCCCGCCACAGCAGCGGAGGCGAAGGCGCAAGAGACAATGGCGACAACAATCGCCAGAAGACGATAGCCAAGTTTCATCAAAGACTCCTGTTGCGTATGGTTGATAGAGGCCGGCACGTAAAGGGGCGTCTGCCGGCATAGTACGGCAACTCTTGCGTTTTTTCAATTAAGTTTTGAAGTAGCTTATCCACACAATTTGTGTATGTTGTGTAATAAAAATACATATCCGGTGCTATAGTTGTGTATATGAAAAAGCCCCTCACATATAAGCAGCATCAGGTTATTAACGAGCTTAAAAGCTATATAGGCAAATACGGCGAGTCGCCAACGCTCAGCGAGCTCCGCGAGAAGCTCCAGGTGCAGTCGCTGCGCACCGTCACCCAATATCTCGATGTGCTCGAGGAAAAGGGCTACATCGTGCGCCGCAAGTTTGCACGCCGCAACATCGAGCTGCGCGATGCTAATGAGGGCGGTGCGGTGGCGCGCACCATCTCGATCCCGGTTTTGGCTAACGTGGGCTGCGACGACCTCTCGGTCTTTGTGCAAGAAGAGACCCACGACGAATTTATTGAAGTTGATTCAAAAATCGCCAACGACGAAGACGGCGGCATCGTGGCGGTGCGCGCGGTGGGCGACTCGATGCTCGATGCGGGGATACACAGCGGCGACTATGTTTTGATCCGCTTTACCGACCACGCAGAAAACGGCGACCGTGTGGCGGCAATTGTTGGCGATATGGTGACAGTGAAGCGCCTTGAGCGCCGCGAGGGGGTGACCGTGCTCTACCCGGAGTCGAAGGACCCGAAGTATAAGCCGATCGTGCTGCGCGAAGATTTTAAAATTGCAGGCAAAGTGTTGTGCGTGATCCCCAACCCGGGCGCCGTGCTCACCGAAGTTGTCCCACTCTAAATGACCCAAGAAGAGGCCCTCACTATTTTAAAGACCGGAGCCAACGTGTTTCTCACAGGCGAGCCGGGGAGCGGCAAGACACATACCGTCAACGCGTATGTGGCCTACTTGCGCTCACGCAACATCGAGCCGGCTATCACCGCTTCAACAGGTATAGCAGCCACACACATCAAAGGGATGACCATCCACTCGTGGAGCGGCATCGGCATCAAAGAGCGCCTCTCCGACTACGACCTCGACAAAATTGCGAGCAACGAGCGCTTGGCCAAGCGCATTATGCACACAAAGGTGCTCATCATCGACGAAGTTTCGATGCTCTCGGCGCGCGTGTTTGAGATGGTTGAGGCAGTGTGCCGCAGTGTGCGCCGCTCGACCAAGCCGTTTGGCGGCCTCCAGGTGGTCTTGGTAGGAGATTTCTTCCAGCTGCCGCCGGTGGTTAAAAACAAGCCGCAGCAGAGGCCCGAGTTTGAGACAGACGAAATGTTGTTTGAAGATGGGCAAAAGCCGCAGGCGCCGTTTGCCTACACATCGCCCGCGTGGCGAGTACTCAACCCGGTCGTTTGCTATCTTGAAGAGCAGCACCGCCAAGACGACGATACTTTTTTGGAAGTTCTTGGTGCTATCCGCTCGGGGAGCTACGAGAGCGTGCACATCGCGCACATCAAAACGCGTATGGTTGAGAGCAAAAAAGCCCCGCAGGGGAGCGTGCGCCTCTTCCCGCACAACGCAGATGTCGACCGCATCAACAACGAAGAGTTAAAAAAGATCAATGGCGTAGAACGCTCGTTTGCTATGCGCTCAAGCGGTGCCGCCGCCGCGGCCGAGAGCCTTAAGCGCGGCTGCCTCTCGCCCGAGCACCTGGTGCTCCGCGTGGGTGCGTCGGTGATGTTTACCAAAAATAATCCTTCCGGGAGTTTTGTAAACGGCACGCTAGGCACCGTAACCGGCTTTACCGATGCGGGCGTGCCTATAGTAAAGACGCGTGCAGGAAAATTTATTGTTGCCGAGGCAATGGAGTGGGCGCTTGAGGAGGACGGCAAGGTAAAGGCCAAGATAACGCAGGTGCCGCTTCGGCTTGCGTGGGCTATCACGGTGCACAAGAGCCAAGGTATGTCGCTCGACTCTGCCGTGATGGATCTCTCGGGCGCGTTTGAGTATGGCCAGGGCTATGTGGCGCTCTCTCGCGTGCGCTCTCTCGCCGGCCTCTACCTGCTTGGCCTCAACGAGCGGGCGCTTCAGGTGCACCCCGAGGCGCTCGAGCAAGACGCCGAGTTTCGCGAGCAGTCCAGCTCGGCTACGGAGGTGTTTTCTTCGATGCCGAGGCGTGAGCTTAGCGAGATGCAGGAGCGGTTTGTCAAAGCCTCGGGCGGTATAGCGGCATAAGGCTATGTTAATCACCTCGACTTTTGGTATAAAAAATAGGGTATACTCGATTACATAGGCAACATACGGCCTGTATTAGCAATAACCCGCTGTCATACATATATTTTTATGTTTAAATTTTTCGCTACTATCGTGGTGCTCGTGGTCGCCGGAGCGGCGCTCTGGTGGACAGGCTGGCTCACTAAATTTGTGCCGTTTATCCCGCTCCCTTCGCAAATTATGAAATCGCAGCCCTCAGTTGATACTACTGCGCAGACAACACCGTCTGATCAGCAGCCAACCGCAGTCAACGACTTGCCGACTGCAACAAACGATGCGTCCGACCAAGCTCTCGCTCGTGATGCTGCCGCTATCGACGTGCAGATGGGGGCACTCGTTACCGACTCTGCCAACGCGCAAAACAGCCTCAATGATAAACCGGTCACCCAAGAGTACTAATTGAGAATCATTATGACTACACACACCTACACCAAAAGGGCAGTCGCAGCGGCAGTGGGGTTTATGGCGCTTGTGCCGGTGCTTGCGTTTGCACAGGCGGGAGCCGCTGTGCAGACCAACGCGGAAGCTGCGGTAACTACGCCTGCGGGCGGCGCTTCACTGCGCGCAAAAGTTACGACAAGCTCAACTGCAGAAACGACTCGCGCCGAGCGAGCTAAGGAAAAAGCGGTAAAAGAGATCGACCGCCGCATCGCTTCGCTCAACGCGATCGTTGAGCGCATAAGTTTGATGAGTAAAGTTACCGACTTGCTCAAGACCAACCTCAAGACCAACACACAAAACCAGATCAACGCGCTTACGGCGCTTAAAGTAAAGATCGAGGCGGATACCGACCTTGCAACCTTAAAGACTGACGTTAAATCGATTACCGACGCATACCGAATCTACGCGCTCGTGATGCCGCAGGCGCGCATCACCGCAGCAGCAGACCGTATGGCAACCATCATCAATATGCTGGTAAGCGTCGGCACCAAACTCCAAGCTCGCATCAACGCTGCAAAGGCGGGCGGTGCAGACACGACTGCGCTTGAGGCGGCGTGGGCCGATCTTGGTACAAAACTCGGCAGTGCACAGGAGCACGCGCAGGCCGCAGTTAACCTCGTTATGCCGCTTGCTCCCGACCAGGGTGACAAAACAGTGATGGCCTCAAACGAAACAATACTCAAATTGGCGCAGGGAGAGATTAAATTGGGGCAGGCTGATTTGGTTGCCGCACGCAAAGACGTTGCCGCTATCATCAAAGGTCTCGGCTCGCTCAAAGCCAACACTTCGGCAACGAGCTCGGCTCAGACGCAGTAAATCCTGACAGGAGCAACTATGATTATTGCTATTAGTATTGCTGCATTCCTCTCGACTATGCTCGGGGGTATGTTTGCATTGCGCTTTCGCGACAAG
>Ga0172379_10004765_pt1 | contig 19639 bp, 15 predicted proteins | sample GrowelOW334metaG_FD_119756 | JGI IMG/M metagenome (GOLD analysis project Ga0172379, IMG submission 119756) | Groundwater microbial communities from an aquifer near a municipal landfill in Southern Ontario, Canada - Groundwater well OW334 metaG | ecosystem: Environmental > Aquatic > Deep...
ATTCTACTCCCGTGTCAGGTTTAACTCCAATCCGTCTCATCCCAGTATCAATTTTTAAATGGACCTTGCATACTTTGTTGTTTCTTGCACAGTATTCTTTGAGGATTTTTGCTTTAAAAAATGAACTTATGGTTATCTCTAGATCATTATCTATAAGATCTTTTATCTGATTTTCATGAAATGTTCCCAAAACAATTATCGGAAGTTTAACATTTACATTTCTGACTTTAATACCTTCTAAAAAATTAGCTACCGCCAAATAGTCCACCTCTTCATTTTCAGCTACCTTGGACAATTCAACAAGACCATGCCCATAAGCATTTGCTTTTACAGCAAGACAAAAAAGAGAATTATTAATCTGAGACTTGATCACATTTATATTTTTTTTAAATTGCTTTAGATCGATCTCGATCCAACTAGAATAATTGAGCATAAAAACACTTAAATTTGATTTTATGATAAATGTTATTGAATCTTTATAATATTTATAAAGAAAAATACAACAAAAAAGCGGGCCTAGAAAACCCGCTGAAAAAATTTAAGCAAAATTTGATTTAATAATAAAAACCATTATAAGCTAAATAAGCTCCGATGATTGATAAAATTGTACCTATCCAGACATATGCATTTTTATGACTTAGAATTTTGCTAATGATTTTAGAAAAATCTTTTAAAAAGTACAATCCTGCGATTGCCATGATTAATGACATCCATCCAAGAATGGTAATTAATACTCTCCAATCAGCAACCCAAAGGTTATGGGCTAGAATAATCGCTAGACCTACAATCAGTCTTAGAGAACTAACTACAATGATAATCGGATAACTTTTAACAGCTTCTCTTGCCAGGATCTGAAAATCAGCAGGCTTAAAAATAAAAGCTATTCCAATTATAAAAAAAACTAATCCTATTAATTGAGCTAAATATATACTTAATGAAAAAAAATCCATTTTAGTCCTCGTTGTTTATTTACTTAATAATTTTTGTAATAACAAAATTATTTTTTTTTTGATATTTTTTATTTTGATATACCATACTTATTTTTATGAACGAAAAATGCCCCTGTAAAAGCCAAAAGCTATATAAAAACTGTTGAGAGAGCTATCATCTTGAAAAAAGCTATCCCGAAAATGCTTATGTTCTGATGCGCTCAAGATTTAGCGCATATGCATTAGGATTAGTCGAATATATAATCAAAACAAGCCATCCGGATAATCCTTGTTTCAAAAAAGATCTAAAAACTCTGACAAAGGAAATCAAAGAATTTTGTAAAAATACGAGTTTTGAAAATTTAGAAATTTTAGATTTTGAAGAAAACCACAAAAATGCCTTTGTAACATTCATTGCATATTTAAAGAGCAGCAATTCTGATATTTCATTCAGTGAAATTTCACATTTTGAAAAATTAAATGGTAAATGGCTTTATAAAAATGGCCAAATCTTTGAGGGAATCAATAAAAATTTATGAAAGCATAAAAAAAACACCGTTCATATAAAAATCCATCTAAAACCATTTGCTCTAAATAAGGAACTCAATTATTTATTAAAATAAACGCGAGTAGAGTTTATGCACCCTCTTTGGAAAGGTTATTTATATTTTGGGTTAGTTTCTATCCCAATCAAATTATATAGCGCCCTTAGATCAAAAGAACTTCATTTCCATTTATTTCACAAAGAAGACAAAGGAAAAATAAAATTTGCAAGAATTTGTGAAAAAGACAATGAAGAAGTTCTTTGGGAGGATGTAATAAAAGGTTACGAATTTGAAAAAAACAAATATGTATTTCTAGAAGAATCGGATTTTGAAAAAGCGGATATTCATAAATCAAACAGCATAGATATAATAGATTTTGTTAATGAAAATGAAATCGATACAATTTTATTTGAAAAGCCATTTTTTTTAGAGGCAGACATAAGGAATGCTAGACCTTATCAATTGCTGCTCGAATCCTTAAAAAAAACCGATAAGATCGGGGTTGCAAAATTTGTTTTGCACAACAAAGAGCATCTTGCAATTATAAAACCCTACTTTAATACGCTGCTGATGATACAATTGAGATTTTCTGATGAAATCATATCTCATAAAAATTTTGAAACTTCAAAGAAAAAAAGTTCTGAAAAAGAGTTAAATATCGCAATTAGTCTTATTGAAGGATTATCAACAAAATTCAATGCCAAAAGTTATAAAGATACATATGTTCAAGACCTTAAAAAAATCATTCTAAAAAAATCAAAAAATCAAAGAGTAACAGCAAAAGGGAAAAAACCTGGACCAACAAAAAACATAGACATAGCTTTTTTATTGAGAAAAAGTCTCAAAGAAAAAAAGAAAGAACGAAAAAAAATTGCCTAAATTGATTTTAAGATATAAAAATTCTATCGATCAATTTACCTAAATAATAAGTCGCAGTAATAACAAAAAACATTATGGCAATATGCTCCATGGCTGCCTTATACGGATTGTTGCCTTGTTTTTTTGCAACAACATAACTGAATAAAAACAATAATATAAATCCCCAAAAAATATTAAGGATTATTCCCAAGGTTAAATTAAATATTATTATTATAGGCAAAAAGGTCAGAGTGACAAAAAATTTTGATAAAAATGTATACAGGGTTGAAAACCAAATTTCTTTGTTTGTATGATTTCCTAAAGATTCCTGTGAAACATGAATGCCAAGCGCATCTGAACAAGAGTCTGCGATAGCTATGGTTAAGATACCTGCTATAACTATTCCTTTAGAATTCGTTGTAGAAAAAAGACCGATCATAAGACCTAATGTTGTAATAATTCCAGATCCTATACCAAAGCCAAAGCCGGTTTTAAAACTTGCATTTTTCATAATTTTTTCCTTGAGATTCTTATAAAATAAGAATAGATGAAATGAAATTATTTTGTAAAAAAATAATTTCAGGACAACAAAACTACTTGGAAGTCAAATATTTGACTCCCAAGCAATTTCGGGTAAAGATTTCTATATGACTTTTGTTCTTTCCAGAGCTATCAAAAGTATTTTTTCGAGTAGTTTGGAATAACTAATATTAGCAAAGCTAGCCATGAGATTTAATTTTCCATCCCAGCACCAGCCTGGATTAGGATTAACTTCTAAAAGCTTAAATTGTCCATTTACATCTTCTCTGAAATCAAATCTTGCATAATCTCTGCATTTGAAATTTTCAAATAATTTGATTGAGGCATCTACAAGCGCACACTGCTTTTCGTTGTCTAAATTAGCTTGTTTGTATCTTATGTCGTTCCAATAAGGAGACTGCGGATCCCATTTTGATTCATAACATAAAAGTTTAGGTAACTTTTCATTTAAATTCTTATAATCAACTTCCAAAATAGGAAGAACCTCATAATCAGGGTTGTTTCCTAATATGCTAACAGAAAATTCTCTACCAGGTAAAAATTCCTGAACAAGTATTGGCACATGAGGGCATATGGTTTTTAACCAATTGAAATAAGAAACCAGCTCTTCGGTTGAGTTGACCACTGCATGCTGGGTGATACCCATAGAACTATCTCCCTTGGCAGGTTTCAATAAAGCGGGAAAATTGCCAGGCATAGCTGCCGAATTATTACTGGAATCAATAATAATCTCATCTGGAGTTGGAATTTCTAGTGATTTTGCAAATCCTGCAACTAAAGCTTTATCATAACAAGTAGCTAAACAAGTTGGACCGGCACCGGTATAAGGAATACCAAGTATTTCTAGAAGAGCCGGCACATGCAATTCCATATTAGGATCATTCCTATAACCCTCATCACATAAATTAAATACCAGATTTGTAGGTTTTTTCATCAATGCCTGAAGCATTGTCGAATGATTATCAACCCAATCAAATTCAAAATCGCTTAAAGTTTTAAGGGAGCTTTTCATTTTCTCAATAGTATTAAAATCTTCTTCATTAAATTTACCGTTTTTCTTAATAGGATCAGACAATCTGGGATCACCTAGAACTACACAACATTTAATTTTTGACTTAATAAATTTTTTTGAAAAAGAATTAATTTTTTCTGAAGCCTTTGCTTTTAAAATTATTCTTTGACCCATCATTCCAAGATCTTGATGTTCTAGGTTGTTAGAATCAACTTGCACATAATCCATTAACTCAATTTGCTGAAAGCCTGCTTCGGTTAAAAATTGTTTTAACTCATCAAAAGAATACAGCCGCTCTGCATAAAATTGATCAGCAATCGCCCCTTTTTCGACATCCACTACAACTTCTCTGCATACAAGTCTTGTTTTATCCAAAGACAAATTTCTCTCTCGGCAAACTAAAAGAGATTGAGTTATCCACTCCCAGCTTCTTGGCTGATAATTTTTTTGCATCCACTGGCCATTGGTAATATCCAAATAAAGAAATCCATTTGGTTTAAGAATGCGATTAACTTCTTTCAAAACAACTAAATCATCTTGTTTTTGTTCGAAATATCCGAAGGAATTTCCTAAAATGGTTACACAATCCAAGCTGCTTTGTTCTAAATTTATTTTGCGAGCATCTCCTTCTGAAAACTTAATGTTGTACAAGCCTTGCTCATCTGCTCTTTTTTTTGCCAATCTGATTAGATATCTTGATCTATCGATGCCCATAATATTATTGAATCCTCTTCGAGCAAGCTCCAAGGAATGTCTGCCATGACCACAGCATAAATCCAAAATTTTATCTTCTGTATTTATATTCGTGAACTTTATTAAATTATCAACATCTTCTGCTGTAATTTTATGATTTTCAACAATATCCGCATCAGTTTTTAGATATACTGAATTAAATAATGATTTCCACCATTCAGAAGGAAGATGTTTTTCCAAATCAGCAACAGGACCTAAAGTCTGCTGCAAATTTTGATTTGATTTACGATTTTTTAATTTTTTAATTGATAATGTTGAATGCGACATATTTTATACCCACCATTGGTGTCCATTTTGTTTAACGTATAATAAATAATTAATATTATCTGGAAAATTTAGAGAATCAAAAAGAATCTTTTTTTTCATTTCCTCAACAGCTGTAAACCCCAAATAGATCTTTTTGAAACATGTTTAAATTACATAAATAATTAATGTTTATGTATTAGATTATTCTTTTTCAAATATTTAATCAAAAAAAATACATTAGATCTTAACACTCAGAAACTTACCAAGTTTTTTAAAGCCTTCTATCCAGGGAATAGACCCTTCTTCCGCTCTTTTTGTCTTGAAATCTTCCAAAGCGAATTTTTTTAATAAAGAAAAATATATATTTTGGGCCTTCCATAGGTTCCAGGTCATTGGAATAGTAGAAAAAATTTCAAAAACTTCATTAATTTGATTTAAAATATTAATATTATATGGATCAGCTGATAGATGCTCCATGAAAGCTTCAATTCTTTTCAGGGATTTGAAACTTAGATTTTTAATATCAAATTGAAACCCCCATTTCTTGACCTCTTCAATAGTTTTTTTCAGTTGATCAAAATTTATACTCTCATCATCTAAAATTTCCATCAGATCCATTGAAAGCATCAGATCAAGGCTTTTAACTAAAACTGCTGGAAGCAAAAGTTTCTTTTCCCTCATCTCGGTGATCAGCGAATAATGAAGAGAATGAATATTTTGAAGAGATGTTGTTATTTCATGAATAGCCGACTTTAAAATTCTTTTAAGAATTTTTCTTTTATCATCCTGAAACAAATCCCAAAATGAAAAATCATGAGACGTGAAATTACTATTAATAATTTCATCTGTTTTAGCAAGATCTTTGGATAAAAAAGAATCTTTCAGAGAATTAAAAATTTTAGAAAAATCATTTTGTTTTTCATAAATATTGATCCCCACTTTTACATTTTGTTCCCCATAATAAATAGCTACAAAATTAAAATTTACCTTCTGCCAGGTCAAATTACAAAAGACCGATGCATTCCCAAAAGATATTTTCTTATCTTCGAAAGTAAATATTTCATGAGAAGACGTTTCGACAAAATAACAATAAATACTTGAATTTTCACTTTTCTTCTCAAATAAGGATAAAATAGCAAAATGAACTGCAACACTTTTCAGATCTAAAATTTTAGGTTTTATTATGGATCTATATATATAACCTCCATTTTTATATTCTTCGATATTACTTGCAGCTTTTTCCAGCATCGAAATAAAACCATCTTCATAATTTTTTTGATCAACTTCTGAGGCCAGCTGGATAGCTCTTGCAGCGTATTGCAATATCTGAAGAGTTTCGATTCTGGAAATCTCATCAAAAAACCAGCCACAGCTTGTGTACATAGCCATTAAATTTCGCTGCATTTCCAGCAATTTAAAAATCAAAGCCTTATCATTTTCAGTAATTTGATTCTTCAAATTCCTATTAAAAAAATTAGTTGTGTTTTGGAGAGATCTATCTAGAACTAAATCTATGTAATCATTTCTAATCTGCCATGGATCCTCAAAATAATTTTTCATTTTAACCTGGAATAACTCATTTAAATTATCCCTTAAATAATCTAGTGCATTTCTTAAAGGTTCTCGCCATTTTTGATTGAACTTTGAGTTAGGATCGATTTTGCATCCGCAATCTTTTGACCATCTGCCGACACCATGAGCGCAGCTCCATGAACTGTTTTCAATTATCTTAACTTCTGAAAGCACTTTAGATTTTTCTAAAAAGGCTGCATACAATATGCTGTCAACATTTTTATCTTTTTCAATCCGTCTAAAACAATGCGCTAAAGCCATATCTCCAAATTTATGATGATGACCAAAAGTTTCTCCATCAGTTGCCACATGAACCAATCTTGTTTCACTATCGTTTGGAAATGTTCCAATTAATCTGTTGGCAAAATTATCCCCATTTTTTAATAAATCAGAAAAAGCAATGTCATGGGAAATACTTCCATCATAAAAAAATATAATTATTTTTTTTCCGGATGGCAAATTACATAAATATGGAAATTGAGGATTTATCTTTCCGCCATTTACATCTACCCAATTTTTTTCCTCGACCTTCTTAATTTTATCGGCTTGGTATGGAGACAAAATAGTAAACTTTATGCCATTCTCAGCAAATAGCTCCAATGTTTGATAATCAACTGCGCATTCAGGAAGCCACATGCCTTCAGGCTTTCTATTAAATCTATGTTCAAAGTCTTTTATTCCCCAGATCACCTGGGTTTTTTTATCATTTAAGTTTGCAAGCGGCATAATCATATGACTATAACATTGGGCAATAGCGGCACCATGCCCCATATACATAGCCTGACTTTTTTTGTCGGCTTGTATTATGGCCTCGTAGATATTTTTATAATTTTTCTCTAGCCAGGTGAATAATGTCGGGCCAAAATTAAAACTCATTTTTGAATAATTATTTACTATATCGATAATCATTTGATTGGAATCAACAATTCTTGCAGCAACATTTGGCGCATAGCATTCATAGAAGATTCTTTCATTCCAATCGTGGTATGGGAAAGCCGTATCCTGCTGCTCTATCGTTTCAAGCCAGGGATTTTCTCTGGGAGGTTGATAAAAATGTCCATGTATGCAAATAAAACGATTCATTTATCCTAATCTCCAAAATATTTTAGAATTACGATTGCCAAAGGCGGCAAACTCAGATTGATTGAAAATGGTCTTCCATGAAAAGATTTTTCTTCTGTATCTACCTCAATAAAATTATTAAATCCGCTGCCTAAGTATGTCTTATCATCGCTATTTAAAATCTTTTTCCATTTTCCCCTGCAAGGCACCCCGATTTGATAATTTTCCCTGACAACGGGAGTAAAGTTACAAACAGCTAAAACGATATTTTTACCGGATTTAGGCTTTCTTATATAACTCAAGATACTTTTTTCATAATCGGTACAATCGATCCATTCAAAACCATCCCAGTCGAAATCTTTTTCATATAAGCATTTTTCTTCCTTATAAAAGAAATTTAAATCTTTAATCCAAAGCATAATCTTTTGCTGATACAAATTTAAATTATTCCAATCAAGACTTTGATCATGATTCCATTCAGGACCATAAGCAAATTCAGATCCCATAAAAGAAAGTTTTTTTCCCGGATGAGTATACATATATCCAAATAACAGTCTAAAATTAGCATATTTTTGCCAATCATCTCCCGGCATTTTAGAAATAAGAGAACCTTTACCGTGGACAACCTCATCATGAGACAATGGCAGCAGGAAATTTTCATTGAAAGCATAAAGCATGCTAAAAGTTAACTCGTTATGATGATATTTGCGGAAGATGGCATCAAGAGAAAAATATTTTAAGGTATCATGCATCCAACCCATATTCCATTTAAAACCAAAACCCAGACCACCTGAATAAGTCGGTCTTGTCACCTGCGGCCAGCTTGTTGACTCTTCAGCAAAAACCTGGGTATCCGGAAACTGACTGTACACCACTTTATTCAATGTTTGCAGAAAAGCTATAGCTTCAAGGTTTTCCCTTCCCCCATTTTCATTTGGGATCCACTCTCCTTCTTTTCTTGAATAATCTAAATAAAGCATCGACGCAACAGCATCTATCCTAATACCATCAACATGATATTTGTGCAGCCAGAAAATTGCGCTGCTGATTAAAAATTCTTTAATTTCATTCCTTCCATAATTAAAAATACAGCTATTCCAGTCAGGATGAAATCCTTTTCTTGGATCAGCATGCTCATAAAGTGCAGTGCCATCAAAAAAATTAAGTCCATGTCCATCTGATGGAAAATGAGCTGCTGTCCAATCTAAAATCACTCCAATCCCATTTTGATGAAAACTATCTATCAAATACATTAGCTGCTGAGGAGTTCCATATCTGCTAGTCGGTGAAAAATAAGAGGTTGCCTGATACCCCCAGGAACCATAAAAAGGATGTTCCATTATTGGTAAAAACTCAACATGTGTAAATCCCATTTCTTTTACATATCTGACTAGGTCTTTGGCTAAATCCTCATAAGTTAAAAACTCGTTATTTCCTTTTCTTTTCCATGAACCTAGATGAACTTCATATATAGAATAGGGAGACTCTAATGAATTATATTTCTGTCTATTTCTCATCCATTCCTGATCATTCCATTTATAATCTAAATTCCTGGTTACTGATGCTGTCTTTGGAGGATTTTCGCTATAAGAAGCAAAAGGATCGGCTCGTTGAGTGATATAATCATTATATTTTGAAACTATATGATATTTATATATTTCTCCTTCAGATAAATCCGGGACAAATCCTTCCCAAATCCCTGAACTGTCCCATCTATCTGCTAAAGGATGCGTTTGTGTATTCCAGCCATTAAAATTACCAATTACAGAAACCTGCTTTGCATTTGGCGCCCAGACAGAAAATAAAGTTCCCTTCTGATTATTGACTATAATTTCATGAGCTCCTAATTTTTCATATAATCTATAGTGCGAGCCTTCTTTGAAAAAATAAATATCCTGATCCCTGAAAAGGGAAATTCCATGAATAATATCTTTCATAATAATAAAATCTCCTCTTAGCCTTTTCTTATTACAATCAGAATAAAATTTCTAGAAAAATTCCCATTTGGTCAAAAAAAAATTCTGATCATGCTTTTTTAAAATTATAAAAAGAAAGAATCGCGAATAATTAAACAATGAGATTAGAGCATTTCATCTAAAACATTGTTATTATTTGTGTTTAGGTCTAACTTACTTATTTTTTCAAGCAAATATTCTTTCTTAACAAATCAAGATTCGATTTATATGATTTCTAAAAACCATAAGAAAAGTTGATTAACCCTGCACCAAAATCCAAGCTATTTCTACCCCAAACTGAGAACCAAGCCCCTATAATCAAAGCAATATCCGGAGTAAAATTATATTCAAAAGCAGGAGCTAAACTTAAAAAATCATTTGAAGGTCCGCCAATTGAGGCGATATCGCCATCGATTGAAGTTCCATTAAATCCACTAAAAGTTGTTTTGTTGTGATATTCATAAGCAAGGTCAACCGCAAAAGCAAACTTTTGTGTAAAACTAAACTCATAACCAAAGCTTCCAGTGAAATAATTTCCCGGGCTAACATGACCTCTTGTATTAAAACCTCCTCCGTAGGAATTGAAATTTTTAACTCCAACTTTTGCAGGGAATCCATAATTTAATGATAATCTAAATTGCATAGGATGGGTTATCCACCACCAAACAACCTTTGACATTCCAAGACCTAATTCAGTTTTATATGATCCTCCGCCGGTTCCCTCAACATTAGCCTTTTCAGGCTTTAGATTTTTATACTTTCCTGTTGGAAAAATTTCTTTAACTGATACTTTTAGAGCAGGAACATAGGGTTCTTCTTTTAATATTGCTAAACCAAACTTTAATGATGTATCTCCGATATTCCCTGATTTTTCATCGCTTTGGGATTGATAATACCCCTGCAAGGATAAAGTCGTATCAAGTCTGTTCACTATACCAACACCAAAAGCAATTGAAGGATTGATGCTAATAAAATCCGGAATGGATTTTGCATGTCTAGAAGCATTATAAGCAGCAAAATTATCTGTAATCTGCAATACGGGATTGATGTTTACATATCCCGGAGGAAGCACGTTTCCTGAACCTGTTAAAAGAGGTCCCCCATACCATGGGTTGAACATTTTTTTAGCTATCTGGAAATCTTTTTCTGCCTGTGATAGTTCAGTCTCTATTTGTTCGCGAGGGACATCTGCGTAAGCAAAAAAAGAAATAAAAATTAAAAAAATGAAGAACCTGCTTTTCATATAAAATCCCCTTTCTTTAGATTCTATTTTTTAAAATAATATTTTTAAAGACATCTTTAAAATTTTTAATTGTTAATTGATTTTCTTTACAGAATTTTGGAAAAAGCTAAAATGAAATTTTTAACCAACAAAGGAAAAAACATGAGCAGTATTAACGGTCCTTCACCACTTAGTCCTAATGAAAAAGAACTCTATAGAAAAGATTTCGAAAAGGGAAGTGAAATTTTTAAAGATGCAATGCAGGAATATACTCAAACAAATGAAGCTCATAAAAAAGAAATGCTAAAAAAAGCAATGAATGAAACCCTTCAGGCAATGAATGAGATATTAAATAATGTGCTTCATGAAAAAGGTGGGAAATTTGAGAAAATGATAACTGATGATTATCAAAATTTTATCGAAAACTCTAATTCAAGCACTATGAATGATTTAAATAAAGATATAGATAAAATTAAAAAATCGTTATAAGACACCCTGTGTAAATTAAATTTGTTACAATTTTAAATAAAACATTAAACAGCATTCTTCGCGTTTTTGTATTTTAGTTTATCAAAAAAAATTTAAAAGAAGTTTTTTTAAGCTCTCTTTGATATAATCATAACACAACAAATGGGAACTATTTTGCTTAAAAAAGAAATTACCGAACAAATTTCTCTACTTAACGCCTTGAAACTGTTTTATCCGGATTCATCCAATAAAACTTTAAGAGACATCCTTAACAATAAGCGTGTTAGTGTTGATAATGTTGTTTGCTACAAAGCAAATCTTTTATTAAATCCAGGACAGATAGTCAGTATCGGACCTATAATAAAACCCCTTTCTTTCGGTTTAAAAATTTTATTTGAAGACAAACATATCGTTATAATAAATAAACCTCTGGTTTTACTAAGCGTTCCAACTGATACAAATAAGGAAGCCAATATTTTATCAATTTTAAGAAAATACTTTAAAACAAATGAAATTTTTGCCGTTCATAGAATCGATAAAGAAACATCCGGTGTGATGATTTTTGCTAAAGGGGAAGAGTGCCAGGAAAAGCTAGATGAAATGTTTAAAAATCATGATTTTAAAAGAGTTTATCATGCCATTGTTCAAGGCAATGTTATAAATGATGAAGGAACTTGGGAAAGTCGATTAGTCGAATTAGGTAACTTTCAGGTAGTAAGCACAAAGAATGAAGAAGAAGGAAAACTTGCAATAACGCATTACAAAGTTTTAAAAAGATCTAAAAACTATACATATTTAGAACTTACCTTAGAAACAGGACGCAAACATCAAATTAGAGTACATTGTAAAGATTTCGGCCATCCAATTGCAGGAGACAAAAGATATGGGACCAAAGGTTGTGACCCGATTTCCAGAATATGCCTGCATGCTTATCTTCTGGAATTTATTCATCCATTTACTAATAAAAAAATGGCTTTCGTCGCTCAAATACCATCAAGATTTGAAAAAGTTATTTAATTAAAATGCACTCATTTCTTGAAATCAGTAACCTTATTTATTCCTAAAAAAATTTTCTATCTAACCTATGTCCTTAAAAAGAAATATTAAAGTTAATGAACAACCATCTGAACATATCAATCTGTAAACTGCTGAATTTTAAGGTACGTTATGTTAAATCAATTTTGCACTTCAACTTTTAAATTAAGAAATTGCAGATATTTTTTTAAATCATCATCTATTTTTTTCATAATTTACAAATATTTATTTAACCAAAGGAAGTATTATAAAAATCATTAAAAACAATTCGTTTATTTAAACAAACTATTTAATAATAACAACAATACAATTAAAAAAAGAAATTAATATTTTTCTCAAAAACTTAACATAAATAAAATAAAAATGAAATAAAAGTATCTTTCATTCTTTTAACTTGATATTATAATTCCATCATTCATAAACCCAAGCATATATTATATGACATTTAAAGAATTAAATTTACATCCCCAACTTCTTCAAGCCATTGATGAACTAGGATATGCAACTCCGACACCAATCCAAAAAGAAGCTATACCTCAAGTACTTGCAGGAAAGGATTTGTGCGCATCAGCTCATACCGGAACAGGAAAAACTGCAGCATTTCTATTGCCTTCATTAACTAAGCTGTTTCAAGCTGAACCTGAAGATAAGAATTCTTCTAAAATCGGACCAAAAATATTAATCTTAGTTCCTACAAGAGAGCTTGCCATGCAGGTATCTAATGAAGCTATTAAATTCACAAAATACTTAAATAAAGTGAAAACTGTATGTGTTTACGGCGGGGTACCATATCCAATTCAAAAAAGAGAACTTTCCAGACCCTATGAAATCTTAGTTGCCACACCTGGAAGATTAATAGATCATTTAAATGCTGGCAGAATCAATTTGTCAAAAGTTAACATTTTCATTTTAGATGAAGCCGATAGAATGTTAGATATGGGATTTATTGAACCGGTAACTGAAATTTCAGAAGCGCTGCCGGAAAAACACCAGACTCTTTTATTTTCAGCAACCTTAAAAGAAAGTGTAATTGATCTAGTTAAAGACCTTCAGAATAATCCTGTAAAAATTAAAATTGCCATGGAGCAAAAAAATATTGAGCAACGTCTTCATATGGCTAAAGGGCTTGATCATAAGCATAGATTACTAAGTCATATTTTGAGTGATGAGTCAATAACACAAGCTATTATCTTTACTTCAACAAAATCTTATGCTGATGAGCTTAAAATGAGACTTATCGAAGATGGCTTTAATGCTTGTGCTCTGCATGGTGATATTCCTCAAAACAGACGAACACAGACAATTAATAAATTCAGACAAGGCAGAGTAAGATTTCTTATTGCTACCGATGTTGCTGCAAGGGGTATTGATATTCCTGACGTAAGCCATATTATTAACTTTGATTTGCCTAGAACTTTAGAAGATTATGTCCATCGTATCGGAAGAACCGGAAGAATTGGAGCTAAAGGATTGGCACTATCTTTTGCAACAGCAAAAGATAAAAAAGTCCTTTCGCAAATTGAAAGGTTTATCGGTCACAGGATGACAACGCTAGAACTTCCTGAAATGAAAGAAAGACCTGAAAGAAGCGAAAGAAAGTTTAAAGACAATGATAGAAACGACAATGATAGAAATGAAAGATTTGAAAAAAGGGATAACTTTAAGAAACGCAAAAGATTTCATGATGACGATGAATTTGAAAACGCCCGTCCTGAATCAGATTTCTCAAATGAAAAAGCATCAATTGAGATCGATGAATTCACTGAAGTAACAGAAGAAAATAATAGCTTTAATGATCGAGACCACAAAAAACCAAGATTTGGAAAAAAGTTCGATGACGCTTCTTTCGAAAGAAAAGATAGAAAACCAAGAAGCTTTGGCAGAAAATTTAATAAAGATTTTGGCTTTGAAAATCGCAGCGAGAGAAAATTCGGATCTGGATTTAAAAAATTCAGCAAAGAGCCATCTTTTGGAAACAGAGGAGATAGAAAATCAAGGCCTGATAAAAGATTCGCAGATGATTCATTCGACCGAAACGATAGACAACCAAGACCTGAATTCAAAAAGTTCGGCAATGATTCCTCTTCATTTGACAGAGATGATAGAAAGCCAAGAAGCTTCGGTAGAAAATTTGCAGAAGGTTCAAGTTTTGGAGACCGAAGTGAAAGAAAATCAAGATCAGGATTCAATAAATTCGGTAGAGGATCTTCTTTTGGAAACAGAGGAGATAGAAAATTTGGTTCGGACAAAAAATACGGCAAAGATGATCGAAAAACAAGACCTGGAAATAATAAATTTTTTAAACCTGCTTACGATAAAGAAGAAACTTCGATTATTGAATAATTTTTATTAATTTTACTAATAAAGATTTTGAGATTTGCCCACACAATATCACATTGTTTTAAGCTTAAGTTAAAGAAATAATTGCAAATGATTGCACTAGTTAAGTAGAAAAATATTTTTTTAACTTTTGATTAAAAATAAATCTTTATTGAAAAGTTTCACCTTCAGATAAATATCTCCATTTGCCTAATGGCAAATCGCCGAGTTTAATATTTCCTATGCGAACTCTATTTAATGAAACCACTTTCAGTTCTACCATTTCACACATTCTTCTGATCTGTCTTTTTTTGCCTTCAGTTAGAATGAACCTTAAATTATTCGCATTTAAAATCTCTACCTGCGCGTCTTTAAGCAGTTCTCCATCTAAAGAAAGTCCGAACCTAAGCTTAGCTATCTTTTCCTTTGTAATTGCACCTGATACCTTTACAAAATACTCTTTTTCCATTTCGGACTTAGGACCAATAATTTTTTTGACAATTACACCATCCTGGGAGAGGACCAACAGTCCTGTTGAATCAACATCCAGACGTCCAGCCACTGAGAGCTTTTGTAAATGCTCCTTCTCAAAAATCCTGCTATTTTTAATCCTATATTGATTCTGCATTGTTATGAGTTCAATTGCAGCGACATATTTTTTTTCCGGTTGTGTCGATACAACTCCAAAAGGTTTATTCAATAATATCACTACCTTATTTTTCTGATATTTTTCCGCATCATCAATGAGCTCGATGCTTGAATCTACTGAAACCCTCGTACCCTGTTCTTCTATCAGCTTTCCGTTTACTAAAACCTTTTTCATATCAATAAAATATTCAGCCTCTCTTCTGGAACAAATTCCTCTTTGAGACATAAGTTTTGCTAAGCGAATAAAATTTTCCATAAAATTGATGTCTATAAGTTAAAAAAATAATTTATTAAAAAAATATTAAGCATAACAATATTATCAACAATTGTAACATACTAAAAAACTAAATTCAATTTCGGCTAAAAAAATAGATTTCTTAAAGCTCTTTTCAAATAGGTAATATATCTTGTAAAATTAAGTATTTACATTGGTAAGGTAATCTACTCTTGTTTCAAACCCTCAAAAACATTCTTGCTTTTTAATAAAAAAATGCAATTATGAAAATTAGCATTATCAAAATTTTTAAATTATGAAAATCAAGATTTATTTAATTATCGGATTAATACTTTTATTAGGAGTATCAGCAACTATATATTTTTCAAAAAAAAACAATAAAAAGCCAAATGAATTAATAATTCTGGGAAATGTGGATATCCGGCAGGTGGAATTGGGCTTTAGAGTTTTTGGAAGGGTGCAGAATGTACTTTTTGATGAGGGTGATGAAGTAAAAGAGGGCCAATTAATGGCCGTTTTAGACAAAATTCCATATGAAGAAGATGTTGCTAAAGCACAAGCACAATATGAATCAATCGACTTTGATCTGAAAAATTTTGAAGCTAAATTTCAAAAACGCACACAGGTTGCTCCAAATGCTATTTCAAAAGAAGATTATGATGACTCATTTTATAATCTTCAGACAATGCGGGCAAAATTAAAAGAAGCTAAGGCCCAGTTAGATTCTGCTTTAACAAATTATGAAGATACGCAAATTTTCTGCCCGACCGAAGGTGTTATTCTTTCACGGATCAGAGAGCCTGGATCTATATTGATTCAGGGAGAACCTGTTTATACTTTATCAATAAAATCTCCAGTCTGGATAAGAGCATATGTATCTGAGCCGAATTTAGGAAAAATTTATTTTGGAATGCCTGCAACTATTTTAACGGACAGCAACCAGGTTTATAAAGGACACATCGGCTTTATATCTCCGGTAGCTGAATTTACGCCTAAAAACGTTGAAACGTTAGAGCTTAGGACAGATCTGGTATACAGGTTAAGAGTAATCGTTGACAATCCAGATTATGCTTTAAAACAAGGCATGCCGGTTACTGTAAAACTTCAATTAAATAAGCAAAATGGCAAATGAACCTTTAATTGAAATATCAAATCTCAGCAAATCTTTTAATATTAAACAAGGATTGGCTCTAGAAAAAATTAATGCATCAATTCTTCCTGGAAAAATCATTGGACTAGTCGGTCCTGATGGAGCTGGAAAGACCACTTTGATCCGCATTATGGCAGGACTTTTAAAACCAACTGAAGGAACTATAAAAATTTCAGGATTCGATACGATAGAAAATGCAAGCAGGATTTATGAGATCATCAGTTATATGCCTCAAAAATTTGGCTTATATGAGGATTTAACAGTAAATCAAAACTTAAATCTATATGCCGATCTGCAAGGATTGAGCGCTTCTCAAAAAAATGAAAGATTCGCCACTCTTTTAAAATTTACCAATTTAAAAAATTTTACAAATAGATTAGCCGGAAAATTATCTGGAGGAATGAAACAAAAATTAGCCCTTGCCTGTACTCTTGTCAGCAAACCCAGATTACTGATTCTGGATGAACCCAGCGTAGGAGTCGATCCCATTTCACGAAGAGAGCTTTGGAAAATGATAGAAGAGCTAGTGAAAGAAAATATTACTGTAATTTGGAGCACTTCATATCTGGACGAAGCAGAAAAATGTTCAGAAGTCCTTTTATTAAGCTTGGGAAAACTGCTTTTTTTCGGCCCCCCTGAAAAATTGACATCTACTGTTAGGGGGAGATGTTTTCATATAGAAAATGCCATTGATAAAAGAAAAGTATTAAGCAATGCCTTAAATGATGAGAATATAATCGATGCGGTCATTCAAGGCAGCAGTGTCAGATTAGTTGCAAAACAAAACACTAAACCGGATATCAGCAGTTATCAAGCGGGCGAAAATGCTGTTTTAAAAGAGGTTGTTCCCCGTTTTGAAGATGCTTTCATGGATGTTTTGGGAGGAGCCCAGAAGGGATTATCTCCAATGGTTGAATTTATTAATATTGATAATAAAAATGATAAACCAATCGTTGAAGTAAAAAATCTTGTTAAACGTTTTGGCTCGTTCACAGCTGCTAATAAAATCACCTTTTCTGTAAAACCAGGAGAAATATTTGGTCTGTTAGGTCCTAACGGTGCGGGAAAATCCACGACTTTTAAAATGCTATGCGGTCTTTTAAAACCGACTGAAGGCGAAGCTTTTATTGATGAACTTTCAATTCAAAAAGTAACAAGTCAGGCCAGATCAAAAATCGGCTACATGGCTCAAAAATTTTCATTATATAACAACATGACTGTACTTCAAAATTTAAATTTCTTTTCAAGCATTTATCCGGCGAAAGACAAAAGAGAAGAAATAGTAAAAAAGATGTTGGATATTTTTGATTTAAAGAATTTTTCAAATATCCCAACGCATGATTTACCTCTGGGATTTAAACAGCGGCTTGCCCTTTCCTGCGCTATTATGCATAGCCCGAAAGTGCTGTTTTTAGATGAACCGACATCCGGGGTGGATCCGATTACCAGAAGAGAGTTCTGGAAACATATTAATGCTATGGTGCAAAAAGGCATGTCCATAATTATTACAACTCATTTCATGGATGAAGCTGAATATTGTGATCGAATTGGTTTAATAAATAACGGTAATCTTATCAAAATCGGTTCTCCAGATGAACTGAAAGATCTTGTTAAATCCAAAGATCTCCCATCTCCTACATTAGAAGATGCTTTTATTGAGTTAAGTAATTCTAATGGAGAAAAGCCGAATGGGTAACAAAAATTTCTCAAAAAAATTAAAAAGAATAAAAGCATTAATAAAAAAAGAATTTTTTCAAATAATTCGAGACCCGAGCACTATTCTTATTGCCATCATATTTCCAATGGTGCTTTTATTTATTTATGGAGTTGGAGTTTCTCTTGATATGAATAACTTAAAAGTAGGTCTGGTTTTAGAAGATACAAACCCGGAAGCTACCAGTTTTTACGCATCGTTAAAAGATTCAAAGTATTTTTCTATTGATATTTCAAACAGCAGAAAAGATCTCGAAAAAAAAATAAATGCATCAAAGCTAAAAGGAATGGTAATAGTTCCATTTTATTTTTCTGATTATAAAAAAAGATTAGATAAAAAAGGACCCATTTATGTTGTTGCAGACGGCAGCGAGCCCAACACAGCAAATTTCGTCCAAAATTATGTGATGGGAGCCTATAATAAATGGCTGATCCAGCAAAAGCTTACTTATTCAGAGCCAGATATCCCCAAAATACAAATCCAGCAAAGATTTTGGTACAATGAACAGCTTGAAAGTCGTTATTTTTTAATTCCTGGAGCTATTGCAATTATTATGACGCTAATCGGCACCTTGCTAACAGCTTTGGTAATATCCAGAGAATGGGAAAGAGGAACAATGGAATCAATGCTTGCCACACCTATTACAATGAGAGAATTTTTTATAGCGAAAATGTTTTCTTATTTTACACTTGGAATGCTGTCTATGATTTTTTGTACCTTTCTTTCAATTGTTTTTTATGATGTTCCCTTTAGAGGCTCTTTTTTAGCATTATTAGTTGTCTCTAGCGTTTTTTTGCTAGCTTCTTTAGGTTTCGGTCTTTTGATCTCATCTGTAGCCAAATCGCAATTTATAGCTTCGCAAATAGCAATATTAACAAGTTTTATGCCAGCTTTTAATTTATCAGGATTCGTATTTGAAATATCTAGTATGCCTTATCTTATTAGGTTAGCATCTCATATAATACCTGCCAAATATATGGTTTCTTCATTATCTACATTATTTTTGGCAGGAAATGTCTGGAGATTGTTAATAATAAACATTCTAGCGCTGCTAGTTTTCGCTTTTGTATTTTTTACAATTATGGCATTTAGAACAAAAAAAAGACTGGACTAGCAATGCGGAAAATCAGTATTTTGGCTTTGATTAAAAAAGAATTTCTGGCAATTTGGCAGGACAAAAAAAGCCGGATAATTATAATTATTCCCCCTTTGCTGCAATTATTCATATTTGCTTTTGCCGCTACATTAGATGTTAAAAATGTCACAATCGGCGTCTTAAATCAAGATGAAGGAAAACAGGCGTATGAATTGATACAACGATTTCAAGGAGCTCCGGTTATTTCAAAAGTTAAATACTTGTCCAGCGTTAAACAAAT
>Ga0172379_10004766_pt1 | contig 19634 bp, 21 predicted proteins | sample GrowelOW334metaG_FD_119756 | JGI IMG/M metagenome (GOLD analysis project Ga0172379, IMG submission 119756) | Groundwater microbial communities from an aquifer near a municipal landfill in Southern Ontario, Canada - Groundwater well OW334 metaG | ecosystem: Environmental > Aquatic > Deep...
ATGATGCTCGATATTTTCCTCGCAGCGAACATTGCGATGGCCATTTTGATTCTGATGGTCTCCATGTACATCACACACCCGCTGGAGATATCGGTGTTTCCGGCGCTCCTGCTGATATTGACAATATTCCGTCTGTCGCTCAATGTCGCATCGACCCGATTGATCCTGGGGGAAGGATATGCCGGCGAAGTGATCAGCTCGTTCGGATCGTTTGTGGTGGAAGGGAATTATGTCGTCGGGTTCATCATCTTCATCATTCTGATCTTGATCCAGTTCATCGTCATCGTCAAAGGTTCGGGCAGGATCTCGGAAGTTGCGGCGCGGTTTACGCTTGATGCGATGCCGGGAAAACAGATGGCAATCGATGCCGACATGAATGCCGGTCTGATCACCGAAACGGAAGCCAGGAATCGCCGGCTGCAAATATCCCGTGAAGCAGAATTCTACGGTGCGATGGACGGTGCCAGCAAATTCGTCCGGGGGGATGCGGTTGCCGGACTTATTATTAATGTCGTCAATATCATCGGCGGGTTTGTCATCGGTGTGGCGCAGCGGGGTCTTTCGTTTACCGATGCGTTGAAGAATTACACGATGCTGACCGTCGGCGACGGTCTGGTCTCGCAGATACCGGCGTTGGTCATCGCAACCGCAGCCGGAATGGTGGTGACCCGAAGCGCATCGGGCAATAAGCTCGACCTTGAAGTGCGAGGACAAATCTTCGGCAATTCCAAAGCACTATTGATCGCCTCCGGGACTCTGCTGTTGTTCGCCGTCGTTCCGGGCCTGCCGACAGTGCCGTTTTTGTTCCTTTCCGGGATAACCGGTGTGATCGGATACGTCCATACGAAAGATGAAAAAGATAAAAAGGCGGCGCTTGTCGATGAGAAACCGAAAGAGATAAAAAAATCGGAAGAAAATATCGAAGACTATCTTCAGGTCGATGCTCTCGAGCTCGAGATCGGCTACGGATTAATTTCGCTTGTCGATGAAACACAGGGGGGAGATTTATTCAACCGCATCACCAATCTCCGAAAGCAGCTGGCAATCGAACTCGGCATCATCATTCCGCCGATCCGCGTCCGCGACAATCTGCAGCTCGATCCGAACCAGTACGTCTTCAAGATCCGCGGAAATGTCGTCATGTCCGATCGTTTGATGGTAGACCGGTATCTCGCCATGAGTCCGGGCACGAGTGAACGGGAAGTGGAAGGGATCAAAGTGAAGGAGCCGGCATTCGGCATGCCTGCCGTATGGATCACCGAACAGCACAGAACCGAAGCAGAGATTTTAGGGTACACGGTCGTTGAGTCGGCATCGGTCCTTTCGACTCACATGCAGGAAATATTGCGGATCAATGCGGATAAAATTCTTTCGCGTCAGGATACGAAAAAACTTGTCGAGAATCTGAAACGTGAGTATCCGGTGGTTGTTGAAGATCTCAATCCGGATAACCTGCCGATCGGAACAATTCAAAAGGTGCTGCAGAATCTGTTAAAGGAGGGGATACCGATACGCGACCTGGTGACCATTCTCGAATCGCTGATCGATTATTCCCGGGTAACAAAAAATATCGATGTCTTAACCGAGTATGTCCGTCATTCCCTCTCCGAAACGATCGCCCGACTGTTCAGCGGACAGTCGGGCGTCATCTATGCGATTGCCATGGACCCCCGATTGGAGCAGATCATGACATCAGCACTGCAGAATAATCGGGAGGGGAGCGCCAGTCTCGGGCTCTCGCCGACGCTGATCAACGAGATCCAGCGGTCGCTTCAACAGTGTTTGGAAAGCATGGTGACGCTGGGTCATCACCCGATTATCCTCTGCGCTGCAACGGTGCGGCCTTATTTTTACCGATTAATTCATACGGCATTCCCGACCGTGACCGTACTCTCGTTTACAGAATTACCGCCGGAAACGGATTTAGAATTCATAGCCAAATTGGAGGTTCCAGATGCGAATTAAAAAATTTGCTGCATCAAATATTAAAGAAGCGACGGAGATGATGAAGAAAGAACTCGGCCCTGAAGCGATCATTCTTCACACGCGGAAAATTTCAAAGAACGGCCTGCTGAAATCGCTGGGCGGGGAGGAGGTCGAGATCACCGCTGCCATCGACGAACTGCCGGTACCGGCAACGACATCACATCTGCCGCAGACGTATTCGCGGAGGAATATGCGACAGTCGTCCCCGTCAGACGGAAAGAATATTTCCGCCGCACAGGAGATGGATACCGCCGATATTCTTGAGAGCCTGAAAAAGATGTCCGGTTCATTCGAAGATCGTGCAGCAGTCCGGGAAGAGGAACAGCCGGTCTCTGCGGCGGCAAGAGAAACATCGGACATGATGCAGCTGCGGGCAGATGTCGAGGATATGAAGGGGTTGCTCCACACGTTAACCAATCAGTTGCAGTACAAACATTTTGGAGATATGCCCGAGGCTGTAAAGCAGGCATACATGACACTGCTGCAGCAGGATGTCGATGAGAAATTCGTCATGGGAATGACAAACCAGATCATCAAGAAAATATCAGGCGACCGGACTGCAAGCCGGTCAATCGTGGACCAGATCGTTCTGAAAAATCTTTCCGACCAATTTTCATCTGTCCGGACGCACAACCGTCATTCTGCAAAGCCAAAGATCGTTATTCTTGTCGGTCCGACAGGAGTCGGGAAAACGACAACGATTGCCAAATTGGCGGCAACCGAAAAACTTGTCCATGGAAAGAAAGTCGGATTGATTTCATGCGACACCTACCGGATCGGTGCCATAGAACAGTTGAAAACATTCGCCGTCATTGCCGATATCCCGATGCAGGTTGTGTATCGGGCAGGCGACCTCCCCTCGGCGATAAAGAAATTTCAGAAACATGATATTCTTTTCATTGATACGGTGGGGAGAAGCCAGAACGCCAAAAAGGATATTCTGGAACTGAAAAAAATTATCCAGGCGGCGAAAGCGGATGAAGTACATCTTGTCGTCAGTGCTCAGACGAATACCCGGACATTGACCGATATTGCAAATAAATTCCAGACCGTAGATCCGACTCACCTGTTGTTCTCGAAACTCGATGAGGCGGCTATTTTTGGACCACTGTACAATATTATGCAGAAAACAAAATTGCCCGTTTCATATTTCACTACCGGACAGGCAGTTCCCGATGATATTTGCGTTGCCGATGGCACAAAGTTTGCCGCAATGTTATACCAAGGAACGTTTGCACATGCATGAACAACACGACAGCATAGATCAAGCTTCACAATTACGGTACATGGCGTTGAACACCGCCGCCGATCCCGTTTCTGATCGCGCAACGGTATGGGCAATCACCAGCGGTAAGGGGGGAGTGGGGAAAAGCGTCGCGGCTCTTAGTATCGCAATGACGATGGCACAGGATGGACGGAAGGTCCTTCTTGTTGATGCCGATGAGAATCTTGGCAAGCTTGATATTTTGTTGGGCGTGCATCCTGCCTTTCGGTTATCGGATGTGGCTGCAGGGAAAACCGATATTGAAGATTCGCTGGAACACCCGTTCGAAAATTTATCGTTCATCGGGGCGGCATCCGGGACAATTACACAAGCGGCACTGTCCTCTTCTGACCGGGAAATTTTCCTCGAAAACGTCCATCGGTCATCCCTTCATGTTTCTGACATCATCATCGATACCGGCGCAGGGATCAATGATAATGTCCTTGATTATACGACCCGCGCCGATCATGTCGTTGTGGTGTCAAATCCGGAACCGACGACCATTGTCGACGCCTATGCGGTGGTTAAATTGACTTCACAAAAGAACCCATCGGCTGAATTTCACCTGATTATGAACGGTAAGGGATCTCCGGTCGAGAATGATGATGCCGCGGAAAAATTGCGGATTGCGATCCGGCATTTCCTTGACCGGCATATTTCGTATGCAGGATTTGTCCCGTACGACGAAGCGGTATCAGGTTCCGTCATTCAGCAAATTCCGCTCATCAGGTATTCCAATACTTCTCCTGCGTCGCTCTGCCTTCAGGCGATTGCACGAAGGGTCATGCAGGAACAATCACGAGAATCTCATCACCAACAGCACATATTCGCATGAACAAAATAATATTTCAAGTCGGACTTTTATCTTTTTGCATCTCCGCGGTAGTCTATGCATCGCTCGACATGCCGCTGATCGACGTTATTGCCAGGGCGTTCATAATATATATCACCACCATTCTCATTTCGGTTGGTATTGTGTTCGTCACGTCAATGCTCTCCGTAAAGGAAAAAGAGATTGAGAATACGACGACGACCTCCAAGACGATGTAATAGGCGCAGAGAGTAAGTATGAGCAAACCATCCTCTTTTTCATCACCCCTTCATGCGACGAATATCTCGTCCGCGGCGATGCGTGATATTGTCCTTCAGCATTTCGGTCTGGTGAAATCGATCGCCCGCTCTATTGCTTTCCGGAGCACCAAAAGCGGCGTGCTCACGGAAGATGATCTGGTTCAATACGGTATGTTCGGGTTGATCGATGCGATCGAACGATTCGATGCGCACAAGGGAGTGAAGTTTGAGACTTTCGCATACCACAGAATTCGCGGCGCTATCCTCGACGGTCTCCGGGCAGTCGATGTGCTGTCGCGCGCCGCACGAAAACAACAGCGCGAACAGAACGAACGAAATGATATTGAGTATCTGACGATGATGAAACTCAAAATGAATGTTGGTGACTATCAATTGTTTATGCAAGAAAACGATGGAGCTTCTATGAACCTGCAATTCGCCGAAGTCGAAAGTTCGTATTTGGAATCCCTTCCGGATGACGAACACAACAGCCCGTTCGAGGTCGTCAATGAACAACAAACAAGAGAAATACTGTACGGCGCCCTTGAACAGCTTCCCGAACGGGAACGGCTGATCGTGACCTTATATTACTACGAAGGACTGACGTTCAAAGAAATTGGGAAGATCCTCAAGATTTCCGAATCACGCGTTTTCCAAATTCATTCGGACGCAATCGTGCAGCTCAGATCGAAATTGGAGCCGAAAGAGATGAGCCTGTAACGTGAAATCCCATAAAAACATGCTAAGTCCCGAAGAAATACGAGAACGAGTCAAGACCATCATCCAGCTGCCGGCGCTGCCGACGCTGGCGCTCGAAGTGGTGGAGCTGGTCGACAATCCGAAAACGAGTGCACAGCAATTGGGACGATTGATCTCTGCCGACCAGGCGCTGACCGCGAAAGTGTTGAAAATTGCGAACTCCCCCTTCTACGGTTTCCCGAAGAAAATATCGACGGTCGATTTTGCCATTATCGTTCTCGGATTCGATGCATTGAAAGAAATCGTCATCAGCATTGCGTTGGTCAGTTCACTGCAGAAAAAAGCAGATCATTATTTCAATACGACCCTGTTCTGGGAACATTCCATCGCTACGGGAACAATTGCCCGCCGGTTAGCCCGGGATATCGGATATCGCGTGACGGGGGAGGTTTTCGTTGCCGGGCTGCTTCACGATATGGGAATATCCGTCTTGAACAAATATTTTACGTCGGACTTCCATCGGATCATCGATATCGTGAATGAAACCGAATTGTCCTTCCTTGAAGCGGAGGAGAGCGTCCTCGGCGCGTCCCATGCCGAAATCGGCAGCTGGTTGGGCGAACGATGGAACCTCCCGGATCATCTGGTTGAAGCGATCTATTATCACCACCAGCCCGCCAATGCGAAGATCAATCCGCAGCTGGTCTCCATCATTCATTGTGCCGATGTGTTTGCGACAAAGATTAGCGTCGAAAAGATCGATTACGACAAAAGCCTCGATTTCGACCCGGCGGCTCTCGAAATATTAAAATTGAACGATGATATGCTCCTGCAGGAATACCTTCATCAATATTCAGATACGCTGCAGCACGATCTCCGGGAAACAGCCATTCTTTCGAATCTGGTGAGCATGTAAGGATGGATACGTCAGGGAAAAAAATATCGAAAGTGAAATCGAACCGTGAAAAATTGGTCGAGGATATTATTCCGCAATTTGAGAAGTTCAGCGAAAGCCGGGAAGGATACATCGAGGCGCTGGAAAAGACGATCGATATAGTGATGGGTGAAAACAGCAAGCTTTCCCATTCGCATTATGATATCCGATCATCGATCGATGAACTTGTTGCCATGCAGCGGCTGTCAAATACGATCGGAACGGCGGTCGAACCGAATACGATTGTTGCCACGCTCAATGAATTGACCGAACAGGTCATTCCGGTCATCGAAGCGAGCATTTTTTTGTTCGATAGCAGCGAACGCCGGCTGCTTCCGCTGACGGCGCACGGATCGCTTTCACTGGAAAAAGAAGCACAGCAGCATATCGAATCGGGCATTATCGACTGGCTCTTTTCAGAGATGAAAACAGTGGTGATCCCCGACCTTTCATCATTGATGACGAACGGTGCACAACGGAACTACGTCCTGGTTCCGTTGATGCTTCGCGGAGCCGGGATCGGCGTGTACATGATCCACACGGAAAAAAAACAGGAAGAGTTCTCCCATCAGGATATTCAGCTGCTGACCGTCCTCGCAAACCAGGCAGCGGTCGGGGTGGAGAATTGGAGAACTCACAACCAATTGATGAAAGCCAACACCGAATTGAAGGCATTCCAATCGCAAATGGTGCAGGCAACCAAACTTGCCGCTGTCGGCGAACTTGCGGCATCGATCGTCCATGAAATTAAGAACCCGGTTCAAATTCTGGTGATGCAGATGGAAATTGTCCTTGCCGGCCGCGGCAAGGGAGATTGGCTCGGCATGTTGAACACGCAGATCAAACGGCTTTCGGACATTACACGCAGACTGATGAACTTTTCCCGCTCGATGGATGAAGACTACGGGACCTCAATTATCGATCTCAACAAAGAAGTGAAATTTATCTTGGACATCATCGATCACGATTTTCACAACAACAACATTGCCGTTCATCTTGAACTTGCAGAACAGCTCCCTTCCGTGCCGGGGAGCGTCAATCATTTGCAGCAGGTGTTTCTCAACCTGTTGATCAACGCCCGTGATGCAATGGAAAAAGGGGGAACAGTAACAATCCGGAGTTACCATAAGGCATTTAAAGTGTATTTGGAATTTGAAGATACAGGATGCGGCATTGCACCGGAAAATAAATCGAAGCTCTTCAATCCGTTCTTTACGACAAAAGAACCGGGAAAAGGGACCGGGTTGGGGTTGGCGATCTGTCAAAAAATTATCACGAACCATCACGGCGAAATCCGTGTCGACAGCGAATTGAACCGGGGAACGAAGTTTACCATTTCTTTACCGATGAAAAGAGTGCTGAATTGATATGAAAAAGATATTCTCCATTGCAGTTTTTATGATCGTCATTGCCTCGGCGGCTCCCAAACCGATCGAATATCATGTTCAAAAAAAATATCATCGGATGATGCTGGTGCTCCATGGCAATATTCAGTGGACGGTCAATCGGTCTGGCCAAAAGATGGAAGTGCTGCTCCACGGCAATGAAACCGATTTTGTAACGAAGAACATGCGGTATAGTTTTCGTGACGGCGTTGTGAAAGAATTTGCGATTCAGCCCATGGGGAGCGGAGAAAGGAAAATATCGATCCAGCTGCGGAGTGTTGTCGATGACTACAAGATATACCAGGATGACGGTTCAAAATTATTCTACGTCGAATTCTATCCAAGGAACTTCTCTCTCGCAAAAGCAGCAGCGGGAAATTCCCCGGTCCCATCGCCGGCTCCAGTCCAGGCGCAAAAAACGAATGCCATTGTGAATATTCCCCGCGTTGCTCTCGAGCAGCTCGAAACAGACGGAACGATACAGAATACTCAACATGCCGGGAATGTCTCGACGGAATTGCCGGAAAGGAAAATACACTCAGGAAACAACGCATCGATGTGGCTGGTACTTGTGACCGTCTTCATTTCGATCGTCGGTTTCGGCGCCGCCGGTGTCGCGATGGTGAAGCGTAAGAAATGGAATCGTAAAAACGATCAAAAAAATATTCGACCGGACTTTTACCACCAGCTGGAAACGACGCTATCTGCCGAAATGGGCTCTGACATGAAGACCGTCGGGTCTGCCCCGATCCCTGATGACGATCGCGAAGTCGATTTTTCTCATTCGATCGAATTTGCCGAACAGTACCTCCGCTCGCAGGGAGAATTTGAACTTCAACAACGGTTGGAACTAATGAGCAAACGGCCTTCCGTACAAAAAAGGGGGGTGGTCCGAACTCCACAAAGAGTGAAAAAGAACGACGTGAATACCGCCGCGGAAAAACTCGGCCGCAGCGTCGGAGAAGTGGAACTCATGAACAGGCTGCTCAAATATCAGAAACGTCAGCCGAAGGAGCTTGTATGATAAAAGGAATTTATGCGTCGGGATCCGGTATGCAGCCGAGACTGATGAGGTTGGACGTGATCGCAAACAATATTGCCAACGCCGATACAACCGGATTTAAAAAGGATGACATTTTTGTTCAGATCCTGAAAGATGCGGGGGTAGCACAGTCCGTAGGGAAAGGAGATCTTGCAGGTTTGGATGTAAAAGAATTCACCGATTTCACGGAAGGATCCCTCCGCCCGACGAGTAACCCGTTGGATATCGCGATACAGGGGGACGGTTTTTTTGCCCTGGAGACGCCTCAAGGAATTCGCTACACGCGGAACGGAAATTTCAAACTGTCTGAAACCGGGGAACTGATCAATTCTAACGGATTCCGTGTCCTCGGTTCCAGCGGAAAAATTATCATTCCGAATGCCGACAAGACGCAGCAGACCGATATCATGATCACCAAAGCGGGAGAGATTTATTCCGGGAATAATCTCATCAATAAAATACGGATTGTGAATTTTTCCGACCTGCAAAAATTATTGAAGGAATCAGGGACGATGTTCTCAACGGAAGAGGCCCCATCCGATGTTCCCGTGTCCGATGAAAAAACGACGGTTCGGCAGGGATATCTTGAAGAATCCAACGTTGAATCACTCTCCGAAATGGTACAGCTGATTGAATTGAGCAGAAGTTTTGAAACGGACCAGCGCACGATGCGCTATCAGGATTCGACGCTTGAAAAAGCGATGGACGTGGGACGAATTTAACCAAAGGGAAAAAAATGAACAGAGCACTTCGAACAGCAGCCACAGGGATGTTTGCACAACAGATGAACGTCGATCTTATTTCGAACAATCTTGCGAATGTCAATACAACGGGATTTAAGAAAAGCCGTCCGGAATTTCAAGATCTGATGTATCAGACAATTAAAACCAGCGGCGTTGCCGACGAAGGGAAGAACACCGACGTCACGGAAATCCAGATCGGGAACGGGACCATTCCCGTGGCCACGTTGAAAAATTTTCGACAGGGAGATGTCCAGCCCACCAACAATCCGCTTGACCTCTCGATCCAGGGTGAAGGATTTTTTCAGATCCGCCGCACGGACGGGACAATAGCGTATACGCGGGACGGAACGTTTAGGGTTTCTGCAGACGGCGAACTGGTGAACGCTCAGGGATATGTCATTGAACCGGGGATATCGTTCTCGTCCGCGACATCGGATATTTCAATTTCCCGCGACGGTACAATAGAGGTGACGGAAGCCGGTCAATCTGGTTCGGTGAAAATCGGACAGCTCGAGCTCGCGAAGTTCATCAATCCTGCCGGCCTTCACGCCATCGGAAACAATTTGTATGTCGAATCCGCCGCGTCGGGCAAGCCGATCGTCGCTTCTCCCGGCAGCGAAGGGTACGGAGAATTGATGCAGGGATCGCTGGAGTCGTCCAATGTCGATGTCGTTGAAGAGATGATCAGCATGATCGTTGCGCAGAGAGCGTACGAGATCAATTCTAAAACCGTGAAAACGGTCGAAGAAATGCTTGCCATGGCAAATAACTTGAAACAGGGATAATGCTCGTGATCATTAGTTTCATTCTCGGTCTGTTGATGATAAGTGCCGGTGAGAAACCATCCATCACCCCCGAGCACATTAAAAAAGTCGTCACCGCTTATGTTGAACAGCATCTGCAGAACGATTTTACGGACGTCGTGGTCGAGTACCGTTCCGTGCCGGCACCGGTAATTCCGGCCCCCGGCGAATGTGTCGTTCAGGTTTCCCCGGCATTCGGAATTCCTCAAAAAGGATTTACAGGAATACCGGTTGAGATACGAAAAGACGGAAGACTGATAAAAACAATCGTCTGCTCCGTTTTGATCAGGACGTTTGAAAATGCATTCGTTGCAGCACAATCGATAGAGAAGAATCAAATCATTACACCGCTGATCTTCCTGAAAGAAAATATTGAAACAACCAGGATGAATGAGGAAGTCATGAAGGAATTGGACGGGCTTCATGAATACCGGACGAGGCGGATGGTTACGGCAAATTCGATCATGACACAATCGATGATAGAAGAAGTTCCGAGCGTACGAATGAATGAACCGGTCGTTGTCTGCGTCGTCGCTGGGAATGTGTACATCGAGATCGGCGGCATCGCAAAGGAAGACGGGAAGATCGGTGATGAGATCAGGGTTGTCCGGAACGGCATGAAAGAAATTTTAATCGGCACAGTCGTCGGAAAACAGAAGGTTGAAATTGTTACACCGTGAGGAATACATGAAAACGCTTATCGCACTTTTCCTGATGGCCGTTGTGCACATTGTGCCGGCTCAGGATATGAGACAGAATTATAATCAGTCGCTCTTTTCCGACCAGAAGGCAAACAGGATCGGAGATGCGGTGACCATTCTGGTGGTAGAGTCATCGAGCGCAAGCAACGATTCAAAAACGGCGACTTCCCGCAAAAGCGACATCTCGCTGGCGTCAAGCGCAAAAAATTCAGGCACGTCGCTGCTTGATGTCGGCGCGGCCATCGGTACGGGGAATTCTTTTCAGGGATTGGGATCGACGCAATCCAACGGATCGGTCCGCGCAAAGATATCTGCCCGTGTCGATTCTCTCTATTCTAACGGTGATCTATGGATCAGCGGCAGCAGAACAATCAGTATCAACGGGGAAGATCAGATCATCGGTATTTCGGGAATTGTCCGTCCGTCGGATATTCAATCGGATAACAGCGTTTATTCCTACAATATCTCCGATGCGATCATCGTATTCAAGGGAAAGGGAATGGTAAATGATAATCAGGAACCGGGCTGGCTCACTCGTTTTTTCCACTGGATATTTTAAGCATATGAAATATACATTCGTCGTCATTCTGATCGTTTTTCATATGGCGTTTTCCGCTTCACGGATCAAAGATCTGGCGTATGTGCAGGGGATGCGGGGTGAACAGGTCATCGGATACGGTCTGGTGGTCGGCTTAAATGGGACCGGCGACAGTCAACGCTCGACGTTTACCGTGCAGTCGGTGACAAGTATGTTGAAACGATTCGGGATCACGGTCCCGCAGGATCAGCTGCGGCTTCGGAATGTTGCGGCGGTGATGGTCACTGCGGTCATTCCCCCGTTTTCAAAAGAAGGCGGAGTTGTTGATGTTACCGTTTCATCCCTTGGAGATGCAACGGGGCTGCAGGGGGGGACGCTGTTGGTCACCCCCCTGTCCAGCGTCAGCGGAGTTGTCTATGCGAGCGCACAGGGACCGCTTTCTGTGGGAGGGATGAATATTCGTTCAAACGGAAGCGAAGTCCGCCGCAATCACACCGCAGCAGGAAGGATCCCGAACGGCGCGGTCATTGAAAAATCGGTTGATGCAACCATCGTCACCGATTGGAAAGTATCGGTCGTCCTCTGGCAGCCTGATTTTACGACGGCATCACGAATTGCCGGCGCGGTGAACAAATCCCTCGCCGCCAATAGTGCGATCGCCATGGATGCCTCTACGGTCACGTTCGATGTGCCGGCAAATTACCGCGATCCGGGGAAGCTGGTCGAGTTCCTGTCGGTCATCGAAGTTCTGGAAATCGTCCCGGATGTTTCCGCGAAGGTTGTCATCAACGAAAAAACCGGAACGGTCGTTGTCGGCGGGAATGTGAGCATTCTTCCGGTGGCGATTTCGCACGCCGGATTAAATATTGAAGTGCAGCAAACCCCGATCATCTCCCAGCCCAATGCTTTTTCGCAGGGGAAAACTGTTGTTACGCAGATGTCGTCAATAACGGCCGGTGTCGATAGTTCATCGGTCGTTGCGATCAACGGAGCTGCGACAGTGCAGGAGATCGCGAAAGCGTTGAATTCATTGAAGGTCTCTCCGCGGGATATCATTGCAATTTTTCAGGCATTGAAGGAAGCGGGCGCACTGAAAGCTGAATTGGTGATCCTGTAAACGTATGAACAACACACTCGATCATATTGCCGCATCCGGTGCACCTCGGACAGTTCAGCCGAGAGTGACGGATGAGAAAGCGAAAGCAAAACTTCAAAAAGCTGCAAAAGAATTTGAAGCGATGTTCGTGAACTACATGCTCCAAAGCATGAGAAAATCTGTCGATAAAGCGGAATCGGAAGAGGACGGATTTGGCGCCGACATGATGCAGGATATGTTCGATCAGGAATTGTCGAAACACATCGCCGCCAGTTCAAATCTTGGCTTTGGCGAGATGCTCTATAAAAAAATGACCGGCGAAGATCTGCCGAAACATTACGTCACATCCGAAATATCGCATGCGATGAAACCGATGCGGACAAAAACAGCGGACCGGGGATCATCGCACAAGCCGTCAAAAAGTGTTGTCGAAGCGGTCGGGCGGTACGACGACATTATCAATCGTGCTGCGGAGAAATACAATATCGACTCGACGTTGATCAAAGCGGTCATGGCAAGCGAGTCCGCCGGGAATCCGAAAGCACGGTCGTCGAGCAATGCCAAGGGATTGATGCAGTTGATCGATTCGACTGCCGCGCAGGTGGGGGTGAAGAATGTCTGGGATCCGGAGCAAAATATTCACGGCGGTGCAAAATATCTCCGGCAGATGCTGGATAAATTTGACGGAAATATAAAATTGGCCGTTGCATCGTACAATGCCGGCCCGGGGCGTGTTGAAAAGGAAAAGAAAATTCCGGCCATTCCGGAAACACAGGAGTACGTAAAACGAGTGATGAACTATTTAAATACATTTTCTTTGGAAGGGGAATAACCAATGGACCGTATCGACGAATTGATCGACATCATTCAACAGGAAGCTGAATTGACCGAACAGCTTGAATCGCTGCTTCATTCAAAGCAAGAAGCGTTCATCGGGTGGAACGCCGATGACCTCGAGTCGGTGATTCAGAAAGAAATTTCATATCTCCATCTGTTGTCCGAATTGGAAACGAAACGCGGCGCCATTGTCAAAGAATTGCTCCCGCACGCGGTCTCTCCGACGATGTCCCTTGTGACGCAGCAGTATCCTTCGGAAGTTCTCGAGCGGCACTCGAATCGGTTGAGGACCGTCTCCCATTCCGTGATGAAAAAGAATGAACAGAACAGGAGACTGTTGAGCAATTCTCTCGGGTTCGTGCAGAATACATTGTCGATTTTGACGAATAATTATAAGCGTCAATTATTGGATCAAAAAGTGTAAAGGAAGTATCATGGCAGGGTTAAATGGAATTCTGGAATTAGCAAAACGTTCGATGAATGCGAATCAGTACGGCATTGGCGTGACAAGTCATAACATCGCGAATGCGAGTTCACCCGGGTATTCACGCCAGCGGCTTGACCTTGCGGCATCGCTGTCCGAAAAGACCTATTTCGGATACATGGGAACCGGGGTCGATATTCAAACGGTTCAGCGGCTTCGCGAATCGTACGTGGACCAGCAGATGTATTCGGTCAATGCGAATCTCGGCCAGTCGACGCAGCAGGAGAAGGTGCTCCGTTTGACGGAATCGTTTTTCCAGGAACCGTCGGATTCCGGGTTGAATTCCATGATGCAGGAATTTTTCAACGCGTTCCAGAACCTTTCAACGCATCCGGAAGAGAGCTCGAACAGGAACGCCCTGGTCCAGCAGGCAGCGCTCATGACCGATTCATTCCACCGCATCTCACAGGGGATCAACACCATGCGTGCCGATGCGGTGAATGAGCTGGAATCAAAGGTCGGGAAGGTCAACCAGCTGCTCAAATCGATTTCGGAACTGAATTCGACCATCGCAAGTTCATCGGCGCGGGGACTGAAACCGAACGATGTCATGGATCAGCGCGATAGTAAATTATCCGAACTCTCGAAGCTTGTGAATATCCGTGTGAACGAGAATCCGGACGGGCAGGTCACCGCCTCCATCGCCGGAACAATGGTGGTTTCAAACGGATCGTTCACCGAGATACAATCAACGGTAACGGGGAACACCGTATCGATCACCGCCGGAACTGCCGCAACACCGGTACTGGTCACCGGCGGTGAAATCGGCGGATTGATGAATGTATACAACGTCGCGCTTCCGCAGTACCTTGCGAAACTGGACGATGTGGCGGAAGGATTGATCACCGAAGTGAATGCGGTACACTCTGCCGGATACGGGATCGGGACTCCGCCGCCGACCGGAAATAATTTTTTTACCGGGACCGATTCGAAGACGATAGACATCGATCCGGCAATTCTCCAGAACATGAACACCATTGCCGCATCGAAAGACGGATCGCCGGGCAACAATGAAATTGCGCTTGATATTGCGCAGCTGCAAAACAAAAAAATTCTCAACGGAAATAATAATACCGTTTTTCAGTACTACAACGGAATGGTGAGCGGAATCGGATCCGACATTGAGAGTATCGGGACCGATTCGGAAAGCCAGCAATTGGTGTTAGATCAGCTCACCACGCAGCAAAACTCTGTCGCCGGTGTGTCGCTCGATGAAGAAATGACAAACCTTATCAAGTTTCAGCACGGATTCGATGCGTCCGCGCGGATTATTAATACCGTGAAAGAAATGTACGATACAATCATCAATATGGTGTGATTATGAGAATTACTGAAGGAACATTCGCCTCGGGTTTTCTTTCGACTGTCAATCGGTCGAGAGAACGGATCGTGAAACTGCAAACGCAGCTGGCGAGCGGAAAACTAATCCAGAAACCGTCGGATGATCCGCAGGCAGCCGATACGATCCTCCGGCTGAAGGAGTCGAAAAATTTACGGATTCAATTTCAATCCAATGCTCTCGAAGGGGAGGGGATGACCGATTCGACTTCGTCAACGCTCGGTCAGTTTGGCGATCTCCTGATGAATCTTAAAGAGATCGTTGTGAAAGCAACCGGCTCGGGAAATAACGAAGATCTTACGACGTACGGCGGAATGGTCGATCAATTATTATCGGAAGCGGTTGATGTCGCCAATACCAAATTCAACGGGAAGTTTGTCCTCGGCGGGACACAAACACAATCGCAGCCCTACACGCTCGCCGCGGACCGAAGTGCAGTGTCAAAAAATCCTGCGGGAATCGACGGGGTCATTCAGTACCAGGTTGGAGAAAGCTCCTTTATCCAGGCGAATATCGGCGGTGAGCAGGCGTTGAACGGAACGGATATCTTCGATTTGATCGTCCGGGTCCGCGACTCCATGAACAACGGTACGTTTACGTCGGTTTCAGTGCTCGATGACGTTGACAAGGCAGTATCGCATGTGCTCAATTCATCAAGCCAGGCCGGGTCGCTCGCAAATCATTTCAGTGCGGTGCAGTCGAACCTTGAAGAACAGGAAAGTCAGCTCGATCAATATCTCTCCCTCACTCAGGACACGGATATTGCAGAAGCGACCATGAATTTGAAACACGAAGAAACGATGCTCGACGCTGCGCTTACGACCGGCGGCAGTATCATTCCGAAATCACTATTGGATTTTTTGCGGTAACAGTATGAAAAGAAAAATTGACATTGGAACAATGCTGGGGCTGATGCTGGGATTGGGAAGCATTTTCGGTTCCTTTATCCTCGAAGGGGGCCAGATGGGGGCGCTGTTGATGATCCCTGCATTGGTCATTGTCTTCGGCGGAACGTTTGCGACGGCATTGATCGGCACGCCCCTTTCGACGGTGAAGAATTTTACGAGAACGTTCAAACTGGTTCTCTATCCGCCGACCTATAGTTTTGGAGAAATGATCGACGAGATTGTAAAGTATTCGATGATCGCCCGGAAAGAAGGATTGCTGACACTGGAACGTCATCTTGAAGGAATGCGCGATCCCTATCTCTATAAGATGCTCCGGTATCTCATCGACGGGATCGATATCCATGTGCTTCGGTCAGTGGCGGAAACCGAAAGTGCCTCCGTTAGCGACAGGCATCATAAGAATATTTCGATGTATCAGCGAATGGGAGGGTATTCCCCGACCATGGGAATTATTGGAACGGTTATGGGATTAATTGCCACGCTGGCAAATGCCGGGGAGGACCCGACGACACTCATCCAGCATATTGCGACCGCATTTATCGCAACATTGTGGGGAGTATTCATGGCGAATATCATCTGGCTTCCCATCGCGGACAAATTGAAGAGCCTCGATGATGAAGAGCAGATGTACATTTCGATGATCTCCGAAGGCGTCATCGCCATCCAGGAGGGAGAAATTCCTTCCGTGATCAGATCGAAATTGAACAGCATGCTTTCGGAGGAACAAAAATCCGTCGATACATCCGCGAAGGATCGCCGGTGAAAAAGAGAAAAAAACATTCGGGGCACGAGAATCAGGATCGCTGGCTGCTGACCTATTCGGATCTTATCACGCTCCTCCTCGGGTTGTTTGTCATTCTGTACGCGATGTCGAATATCGATAAGCAGAAATACAGCAAATGGGTCGTGGCGTTCGGCGGGGCGTTCGGCAAAAGCAATATTGAAATCGCCAAAGGAATGGGGAGTACCGGCGTGCTTGACGGCATGTCGGAACAACTCCGGATAGAGAAATTATTACAGCGCGCGCTCTCGATCGAAAAAAATAACTCGGCGCTTTCCGTTTCGATCGATGAGCGGGGAGTCACGGTGCATATCCAGGAAGAATTGCTTTTCCCGTCGGGACAGTCGGAACTCAAAGGAAGTTCGTACGTGATGCTCGATTCGCTTGCTCAGGTGCTGAAGAAAATACCGAACGATATCAGGGTGGAAGGACATTCGGACAATGTCCCTATCGCGACCGCGCAGTTCCCATCGAACTGGCATCTGTCGGTCAGCCGCGCGATGAATACCGGTTACTACTTGATACAGAAACACGGAATGAATCCCGAAAAAGTGTCGGTCGTCGGTTACGGCGAATTTAAGCCCGTCCTTCCGAATACATCCGAAAAGAACAGGGCGGCAAACAGGAGAGTCGATATCGTCATCCTCATGTCACAGGTGACGCAAACATTAAATATCCAGAAACAAAGCGCATTACAAGGAGAATGAACAATGAAGTGGAAGAACATCCAGTTTGGCGAACTCGAATTTGAAGAGAAACATGTGCTCAACTTTCCGTACGGATTGATCGGGTTTGAAGAGAATAGAAAATTTCTTGTTGTCAACGACGAGGAGAGCGAACCGTTCCGGTGGCTGGTGTCGCTGGATGACCCGGAATTGAGCTTTCCGATGATCGATGTCAGCACATACTCTGAAATTTCGAATAAATATTTTCCGAAAGAAAATGTTACATTGTTTGCGGTGGCGTCCATTAAAGAACACTTTGATGAATCGACCGTGAACATGCGCAGCCCGATCGTGATCGATAATGCCGATCGGAAGGGGAAACAGATTGTTCTCGACGATGATGTTCTCATGGTGCGGACACCGTTAACATCATTCACCCCTGTACTCATGGAGTAAGTATGCTCATTCTTAGCAGGAAACTTGAAGAAGAAATAAAGATCGGCGATTCGATCTCGATAAAAATTTTGGCCATCCAGGACGGCCAGGTGAAGATCGGGATTGTCGCACCGAAGGAGACAAAAGTGTTTCGCGGGGAGATCTACGATCAAATTCAGAAGGAGAATATCGAAGCGGCGAAAGGTACAAAAGGAGACGTTGCTCATGCGGCGGAGTTGTTAAAACAAAAAAAAAATAAAAAGTAGCCTCATCGAAAGGTAACACAATGTACGTGATAATTGGAATCGCAGTAGTCATAGCAAGCGTCCTCGGCGGGTTTATGATGCACCACGGCCCTCTTGCTGTATTAGTGCAGCCAAACGAATTTGTCATCATTGGCGGAGCCGCTATCGGTTCGCTGCTGGTCGGCACCCCGCTCCGGATTTTGAAACAACTTGGTACAAACCTGGGGGGACTGTTCAAAGGAGATCCATACACGAGGGAGGAGTATCTCAATCTGCTGAAGACGATGTTCGAAGTGTTTCATGTGGCGACGAAAGACGGACTGATGAATGTCGAGCAGCACATCGAAAAACCGGAATCGAGCGCGATCTTTGCAAAGAATCCGTTCCTGCTGCACAATCATCATGCGCTGGATTATTTGTGCGATACGCTGAAACTGATGTTGTCCGGCGGGGTTCCGGCCCACGATCTTGAATCGATTCTCGATGCCGATTCGGAAACGATAGCCATTCAGGGAGAACAACCCTCAAGTATCCTGCAAAAGATCGGCGATGCGCTTCCCGGTTTGGGAATTGTGGCCGCGGTTCTTGGAATCATCATCACAATGGGGAAGATCAACGGTCCTCCGGAGGAGGTCGGTATCAGTGTCGCTGCCGCACTGGTCGGAACGTTTCTCGGAATTTTATTGAGCTATGGATTCGTCAGCCCCCTCGCAGGACATCTTGAAATTCTTCATCAATCGGAAATGAGATACCTCGAGTGTATCAAGGCCGGCGTCCTTTCCTATGCCAAAGGAAATGCGCCGATGATGGTCGTCGAATTTTCACGGCGTGTTATCTTTACGGATTTCAGGCCGACGTTTAAAGAACTCGAAGACGCGATCAAGGGAATTAAAGCAGGGGCAAAATAATCAGCATGTCTAATCTGAAAGAAATACCGGTACGGATCGTCAAGAAGAAAAGACGGGGGCATGGCGGCCATCACGGCGGTGCATGGAAAGTCGCCTATGCCGATTTTGTCACAGCCATGATGGCGCTTTTCATTGTGCTTTGGATCGTCGGTCAGAGTAAACAGGTGAAAGAATATGTCGCGAATTATTTCAAAGATCCCGGCGCGTTCATGGAGAACACGAAGGGAGGAGGAGCATTCGAGAAAGCCGATATGAAAGTCGGCGAACGGATAACCGAAGAATTTTTGAAAAGGCAGGAAGAAGAAATGAAGTCGCTTGCCGATAAAATTATCAATGAGATAAAAAAAACGCCGCAGTTAAAGGATATTTTAGAACAGGTAAAAATAGAATTTACCAAAGAAGGGATGCGGATCGAATTGGTGGAAGAATCGCAGTCGTTTTTCTTCGACGTCGGGACGGCGAATCTTAAACCGGAGGCAAAAACCGTTCTGGTGCTGATTGCTAAGGAGCTAGGAAAGCTTAAAAACCGCATTGTCGTGGAAGGTCATACTGATGCGCGCCCGTACTCCGGCAAAGGAGGGTACACGAATTACGAACTGAGCGCCGATCGCGCGAACAGCGCACGGCGGGTTTTGATGGAAAACGGCCTGCAGGAAAAACAGGTCGATGAAATTCGCGGTTACGCCGATACGAGACTGAGAAATAAAGAAAATCCTTTTGACATTACAAACAGACGAATTAGCATTTTGGTGAAATATGACGACAAGCAA
>Ga0172379_10004767_pt1 | contig 19631 bp, 15 predicted proteins | sample GrowelOW334metaG_FD_119756 | JGI IMG/M metagenome (GOLD analysis project Ga0172379, IMG submission 119756) | Groundwater microbial communities from an aquifer near a municipal landfill in Southern Ontario, Canada - Groundwater well OW334 metaG | ecosystem: Environmental > Aquatic > Deep...
AATATTACTTATGAAGTTCTATATTAAAACCTTCGGCTGTCAGCAAAATCATGCCGATTCGGAAAGGATCACTGCCGATTTTAAATCCCGAGGATTTACCAAAGCCCGCAGTTATAAAAGCGCCAACTACGTGATAATCAACACTTGTATGATCAGGCAAGCCGCTGAAAACCGTGTTTACGGTTTGGTAAATAATTTAGGAAAAATAAAAAAAGAAAAACTGGCAAAAGGGGAAGTTTATAAAATAATAATTACCGGCTGCATGATCGGTATTGTTTACCGCGATAAAACCGGTAAATATTTGAAAAGTCTCAAAAGCAGAATGCTTAATGCTGATGAATTTATGCCGATTGAAGAGGTCGGCTTTAATCTTCAACCCGTAAGAACCGACAAGATTTCCGCCTGGGTCCCGATCTCAAACGGTTGTAATAATTTTTGCACATTCTGTATTGTTCCATTTACACGGGGACGCGAAATCAGCCGGCCTTTTGAAGATATTATCAAGGAGTGTAAGGAACTAAAAAACAAAGGTTACAAAAATATTATGCTCCTTGGTCAAAATGTCAATTCTTACGGAGCGGATTTACTCGTCGGCGAAAAAAATATCCAAGTTATGCGAGACGCACCAAAGACTTATTTTGATTTGGAGAAAATGAAGGTACCTTTTCGGTCGAAAAAAACGGTACCGAACTTTCAGCCAGTATATGTCAAACACTTGGGTCGCTACCGCATTCCTACTCTTTTTCCCCATTTACTTAATGAAGTTGCCAAGATGGGTTTTGAAAAAGTTGAATTTATGTCGAGCAACCCTTGGGACTTTTCCGATGAACTCATTGATGTGATCGCCAAAAATAAAAATATCAGCCGGACTCTTCATCTTCCCGTCCAATCAGGAGACGATGCGGTTTTAAAAAGAATGAACCGCTGGTACAGTGCGGACGATTACCTCCTCCTAATATCAAAGATAAAAAATAAAATATCAAATATAAAATTCACAACGGATATAATTGTCGGGTTTTGTGGTGAGACAGATGAAGAGTTTGAAAATACGGTAAATCTATGCAAAAAAGCGGGCTTCAGTTGGGCTTATGTCTCAAGGTATTCTCCAAGATTTAATACCGCGGCCACTAAAGCTTTCAAAGACGACGTCCCTCACCTAACTAAAAAAAAGCGCTGGCTGATTCTTGAAAATTTAATTAACCAACCTCACTTAAAGAAGAAAATTAAATGATCTTTCTTTTTGTGCTTCTTTCAAGGTGGACTAAAATTTCGTAAGGAATTATTCCAACTTTTTTTGCAGAATTAACAACATTATTTTCCTCATTGTCATTCGAAAACAATATTACTTCATCTCCAATTTTAATATTCTTGACCTCACTTACATCAACCGCACATAGATTCATGCTCACCCTGCCGATAATCGGACAAGTAGTTTTTTTTATTGAAACAATTCCTTTTCCTGATAGTTTTCTATCCACACCGTCGTTATACCCTATTGGAAGAACAGCGATCTTTCCGTCTTCTTTTGCTTCATAAGTAAAATCATATCCGACTTTTTCTCCTTTTTTTATTTTTTTGACTTGGATTACGTGGGTGATTAACTGCAAAACCGGTTTAAGTCCGTTATTTTTTACCGAACTTATACCATACAACGCTAACCCAGTCCTGGCAACGTTAGTGAATGATAATCCTAATTGTTTGTTGTTTAACAATCCCGAAGAATTAGCAAAATGAACCCACTTTGGAAAAATATCGTATTTTTTTAATATTTTAAGGGCTGATTTAAACTCAACAATTTGTTTTTTAGTATCTAAATTTTTTGGTTCTTCGGAAAACGCTAAGTGTGACATCAACCCTTCAATCATTTGTTTTTCTTCCGGACTTAACTGTTTTATGAATGCTTCCAGTTCATCAACCCTTAACCCTTCCCTATGCATACCTGTGTCAATAAACAAATGTGCCTTTGCCTGAGGTTGATGTTTCAAAATTCCACGCAGTTGTTCCAAATCAAAAACGGCGTATGAAAATGGAAGTCTTTTAATTCTTAAATTTTCGGGGTTTACAAAACCGGTAATCAATATCGGAGTTTTTATTTTGGCGTTAAATAACTGAAAAGCTTCATAAATACTATCAACACAAAAAAAGACCGGATTTAATTTATTTAAGATTGTCCCAACTTCTATTATTCCATGACCGTAGGCGTTACTTTTCAAAACCGGAGCAACCTTGATTTTCGGATTTATTTTTGATAAATACCGATAGTTATTTATTAATCTTAATCGACTGATTTCAATAAGATTTAGAGGTTTGTATTGTTTTCTAAAGATTTTTTTCAATAATTGCCTCATATTTGATATTGAATTATAACAAGAGCTTTCTGATTTTTCTTCCAATTTGATGATATAATTTTACTAATGAAACTACTCGTAACAGGAGGCGCCGGATTTATAGGAAGCAATTTTGTTCTCTACTGGCTGAAAAAGTATCCGCAAGACAAAATCGTTAATCTGGACAAGCTTACTTATGCCGGAAACCTGGAAAATCTAAAATCAATTGAAAAAAACCCAAACTACGAATTTGTTCAAGGTGATATCTGTAACCCGCAACTCGTTAACTCGTTAACTGATAAAACCGATACAATTGTTCACTTCGCCGCTGAATCACACGTCGACCGGTCAATTACCGATCCTGCCCCATTTATAAAAACTAATATCGAAGGAACTTATGTTCTGCTTGAGGCAGCGCTTAAAAACAAAGTCAAAAAATTTCATCACGTTTCAACAGATGAAGTTTTTGGCGCTTTAGAATTAGGATCTAAAGAAAAGTTTAATGATGGAACACCATACAATCCCCACAGTCCCTACTCCGCTTCAAAAGCGTCATCCGATCATTTGGTGCGGGCATATTTTGACACTTATAATCTTCCGATAACAATTTCAAACTGCTCAAACAATTTTGGCCCATATCAGTTTCCGGAAAAACTTATCCCACTGGCTGTTACCAATATTCTCGAAGGGAAAAAAGTTCCTGTTTATGGCGACGGTCTTTATGTCCGTGACTGGCTGTACGTCGAAGATCATGTTAAAGCGATTGACTTAATTTTGCAGAAAGGAAAAGTTGGCGAAACCTATTTAGTCGGCGGGTTAACTGAAGATATTGCCAATATTGATATTGTTAAAAAGATTTTAAAAATCATGGGAAAGGATGAAACTCAAATCGAGTTTGTTAAAGACCGTCCGGGACACGACCGAAGATATGCAATTGATTGGTCAAGAATAAATAGGGAGCTAGGTTGGAAGCCCGAACATAATTTTGAAGAATATCTGAAGTCAACGGTAGATTGGTATAGGAATAATCTAGAGTGGTGGAAAAAAATTAAATAAACTCTTATATTTATGCTTAAAATAGCTCTCACAGGTGCAGATGGTTTAGTAGGTTCAAGGATTATTCAACTTCTTAATAAAGATTTTGAGTTTATTCCATTGCCTCAAAGTTTGATGGATATTACAAATAAGGAGCAGGTTGATAGCAATCTAAAAAATTTAGATTTTGATATTTTTTTTCATTTGGCTGCGTATACAAATGTTCCCGGAGCTGAATCTAATAAAGAGCTTTGTTTTAAAATTAACCGTGACGGAACAAAAAATGTATTTGAAGCGGTCAATCAAAAGCAAAAAAAATTTATTTATGTCTCAACCGATTTTGTTTTTGATGGAATAAGTCCTCCATATTTTGAGAATTCTATCCCCAACCCGACTTCTATTTATGCTTCTTCAAAATATGAGGGAGAAAAAATTGTTAATGACCACGGAATGATTGTAAGGATTGCTTATCCTTATCGAGCTAGATTTGAATTAAAAAAGGATTTTTTCAGAACATTTAAATTTTATTTAGAAAATGGAAAAACTTTATCAATGATCACCGATTCGCTTATGACTCCCACCTTTATTGACGATATTGCATACGGATTAAAATATTTATTTAATAATTACAGCCCTGAAATATTTCATCTTGTCGGAAGCGAATCAATATCTCCTTTTGACGCAGCTTTGACAGTATCAGAAATTTTTAATCTGGATAAGTCTTTGATCGGAAAAACAACCTATGAGGAATATGTTAAAGGAAAAGCAAGATTACCTCAACTTGCATCAATTAAGAGTCAGAAGAATAATTTTTATAAGATGAGATCGTTCAAAGAAGGACTGGAAGAAATAAAAAAACAATTGTAAAATAAAACCCTATGACAATCACTGTTGTCGGTCATGGTTATGTCGGTCTTGTCACTGCCTGCGTACTCGCCGACTTCGGAAATCACGTATGGGTTATTGGTCATACAAAAGAAAAAATTGACCGTTTAAAAAACGGAGATCCGATAATTTATGAACCGGGCTTAAAAGAACTTCTTCAAAAAAATATTCAGGCCAAAAGAATTTCTTTTACCCTAGACTATGAAAAAGCTATCCCTGAATCAGAAATCGTTTTTATCACCGTTGGAACCCCGCCAAAAGAAGGTGGAGAGGCTGATTTAACCGCCGTGATCGAGGTTGCCCGTAATATCGGTAAAAATCTTAGAAGTAAGTTTACGGTTGTTTCCTGTAAAAGCACCGTTCCTGTCGGGACTAACCACAAGTTAGAAATAATAATAAGTAAACATAAATCAAAAAATGTTGATTTCGCCGTTGCTTCTTGTCCGGAATTTTTACGCGAGGGTACTGGAATATCCGATACTATTAATGCTGATCGGGTTGTCATCGGATCAAATAATAAACTGGCAATTCAAAAATTAGTCAAACTGCATGAACCGATTAATGGTAAAAGAGTCATTACTAATTTAGCTTCCGCTGAGATGATCAAATATGCCTCAAATGTTTTTTTAGCCAATAAAATATCTTTTGCTAACTTAATTTCTTTTTATTGTGAAAAAACTGGCGCAAATGTAAATGAGGTACTTAGCGGAGTCGGAATTGACGAACGGATAGGTAAACAATTTTTAAATCCCGGTCTTGGATACGGAGGATCTTGTTTACCCAAAGATGTCAAAGCTTTCTTAAATATTGGAAAAAGTTTATTGCTCGATACACAACTGCTATCAGCAATCGAAAATATTAATTTGAGGGCTCAAGAAAACTTTTTGGAAAAAATTATTAAATTCTCTTCCGGTAAAAAGGTTGCGGTCTGGGGATTGAGTTTTAAGCCTAATACCGATGATATCAGATTCGCTCCCTCAGTATTTATTCTCGAAAAATTATTGGAAAAAGGTTTTCAGATAAGTGCATATGATCAAGAGGCAACCGATAATATTAAAAAAATATTCGCTAATAAAATTTCTTACAGTAAGGATCCTTACCAAGCTATAAACGGTGTTGATGCATTAATAATCATTACCGAATGGAATGAATTTAGGCAGATAGATTTAAATAAAGTGAAAAAGTTAATGTCTGATCCAACAATCTTTGACGGAAGAAATATTTATGATCCGTCTGAACTAAAAAAATTAGGTTTTAAATATTATTCCATTGGAAGACCGTAAAAAAATCTTAAAGGTTAAACTGTTAAAACTTAAATAAACTATTAAATGTTAAACTTCTAAACAAATACAAATAATGTTTTTGTTTAATATTTTAAAGTTTAACAGTTTTTTTAACCGTTTAAGTTTTAATATTTAACTGTTTTATGAACATTTTGATTACTGGTGGGGCCGGATTTATCGGTTCCCACCTAACTAAATTTCATCTTTCCAAAAGCGACGCTGTAACCGTTATCGATAATTTTGTCACCGGAAATAAAAAAAACATGGAATCTGAATTAAATAATAAAAATCTAAAAATCATTGAAGCTGATATTACAGATTATAATTTTTCTCAATTGCCAAGTTTTGATATTATCTATGATCTTGCCTCCCCTGCTTCGCCTAAGGATTTTCAAAACCTATCTTTGGAAATTCTTAAAACTAACAGTGTTGGGCTAATCAATCTTTTAGATTTTTTTATCAAAAGCAATAGCGGAACTTTTGTTTTCTCTTCCACCTCTGAGGTTTACGGTGACCCAATGGAACATCCGCAAAAAGAAAGTTATTTCGGTAATGTTAACTCTGTCGGTCCCCGCTCTTGTTACGATGAGGGAAAAAGATTTGCTGAGGCTTTAATGATGGCTTATTTTAGAAAATACAAAAAAGACATAAGAATCGCCCGGATTTTCAATACCTATGGGCCATACATGAGGCGTGATGACGGCCGGGTTGTTTCAAATTTTGTCAACCAGGCAATTAATGATCAGCCTCTAACTATCTATGGTGATGGATCTCAAACCCGATCCTTATGCTATGTTGATGACATGGTGCAGGGGCTTTTTTTATTAGCTAAAACTCCAAATTTAGCCGGAGAAATAATTAATATTGGGAACCAGGATGAAAAAACTATTTTAGAAATTGCTGATATAATTAAAAAATTAACTTTATCAAAATCAGAGATCATTTTTAAAACCATTGGGGCTGACGATCCAAAAAAACGCTGTCCTAATATCGATAAAGCTAAAAAACTTTTAAATTGGCAGCCGAAAGTAAACTTTGAAGAAGGATTAAAAAAAACCATTGAATATTTTAAAAACATATGAAAAAAGCCCTTATCGTTCTCCCGACCTATAATGAAGGCGGAACAATAGAAAAATTAGTTGAAGATATTTTGAAACAAAATCAAAACCTTCCTAACTGGGATATTGAAATTTTGGTTAATGATAGCGCCTCAACAGATGATACTGCAAAAATAGTTAATAAACTGCATAAAAAATACCCGGAAAAAATATATTTTTTAGAAACCAAAAAAGAGGGTCTGGGTAAAGCTTATCATCAAGCTTTTACCTACGCAATTGAAAATATTCATCCTTTTGTAATATTTCAAATGGATGCGGATTTTTCCCACAATCCTGACAGTATTCCGTCATTTCTAAATGAAATAGCTAAAGGATCTGATTTTGTTATTGGGGCGAGATATATCAAAGGCGGTTCGATTCCTAAAAATTGGGGCTGGTATAGAAAAATCTTGTCTATTTGTGGAAATTTAATTGTTAGATTTGGTTTCATGAAACTTAGCATCCATGATTGGACTTCAGGTTATAGAGCTGTAAAGACATGGATTATCAAAGATAACCTTTCATTTGTCGAAAAATATTCAGGTTATGTTTTTCAAATTGCGCTTCTTGATCAATCACTTAAAAAAAACGCAAAAATTTCTGAAGTTCCTATAAACTTTATCGATCGAAAATACGGTAAGTCAAAAATTATTTTTTCCCAATATATATTCCAGATTCTAACCTATATTTTTTTAAACTCTTCATTTATTAAATTTGTCATTGTTGGTTTTATCGGTTTTGCTATCGACTTTTCTTCCGCCTATTTGTTTATTAATAAATTGCACATAGCAAAAGTTAAGGCGAATATTTATAGTGCCGAATTAGCTATATGTTTTAATTTTTTACTTAATAACTTTTGGAGTTTTAAGGACAAAAAAATTACTGGGGGAATTTTTGCCTACTTAGTGAAGTTTATTACTTTTAACTTTGTTTCTTCCGGCTCAATTGTCATTCAATGGGTTGGGCTAAGCTTGGCCTTAAAGTTTTTAGGAGATAAAAACATAAGTATGTTTGGACTATTTTCTTTAAGTTCTTGGATACTGTATAAGGTTCTAATTATTGCTTTCTTAGTAATCCCCTATTCTTACATCTTTTACAATAAGTTTATTTGGAAGAAAAAATAAATTATTCTTTCGAGGAGTACTCCGAAGAAACCCATCCCTCATCAAAGCTTCCTTCCACTAACCCGATCTGACTGCCATTAAACTTAATCTTAAACCAACCGGTTTTTTCATCTAACAATTCATACTTCTCCCCCGGCTTAACTTTTGCCGATTCCGAGGCATTGATTGATCCGTCAACTCTCACCCTCAGCCAACCCTGGGGATTATCTCTTATCGTTACGTAGGTTTTATCGACTGCTGCACTGCTGCTCGCCGTCTTTGTCTTATCAGCTGATTCTTTTGCAAATGAAGAACTTTGGTCGATTGCCAATTTAAAATATGCGTTAACCCGAAAGCCGGGATCAACGTTAACTTTCTGGGTTCTCCGAAAAAATCCCGGCATAAAAACAGATAGTTCATGATCCCCACGTGTTACGTTTTCCATTACTGCCGGAGCAACTCCCTTTTCATCGCTATCCAAAGTAACGATCGCTCCTTGAGGTTCGGTCTCAACATAAATTTCTCCTGACTCAGAATTTGCAGGTTTTTTAGTCATTTTTATCGTTGTAAATATTTCACCGGCTGACGCGATATCTGAGGAACCCAGTTCACGATTGACATAAGTGAGGGCGTTTTTATAAATACTTATCTTTCCGTTCCATGAAGCCGTATCGCTGGCGGTTGATTCCGGAATTAATTTTAATAAATATTCTCCGACTTTATATTTATCTTCAAAAGGAGTTTTACCGATAAAGGTACTATTAAGAAAAACGCTTGCAGTTGGTGAAGAGATTATCTTCATCTTTCCGTATTCGTTTTGTTTATCAAAAATAAAGAACCGCACCGTTACAAAAACTATAAACAATAGAACCAGAATCAATAGAAGTGAAAGTTTACTTTTCATGTTCGTCATGTAATCATTTTAGGCGAGTTTATAAAATAATTCAATACTTAAAGATGTCAAAATCCTTTAGTGTCCTTATTTGATAATCTGGTTTGACTTTTTTTGGTAAAACAGAATGTTTTGATGGCACTAACAAAACTTTGAGATGAGATTTATTTGCGGAGATTACCCCATTTTCTGTATCTTCGACTACTAAACATTCATTTTTATCGTGCTTACCGTAATTTTTATTTAAATATTGAAAGGCTTTTTGATAACATTCCGGATCAGGTTTCCCCTTTTCAACTTCATCACCAGAAATGATAAAATCAACCAGCTCTTTGAGATTAAATTTGTCTAGAATAATATTAATATATTTTTTTGACCCTGAAGAAACTATTGCCGTAATTATATTTTTTTCCTTTAATGTTTTTAAAAGACTCACCGCTCCAGGTAACATTACGGTTTCTTTTTTAACCTCCTCAATAAAAATATTCTCCCTTGTCTCAATTAACTTTTTGGCTGGTAATTCTTTTTCACTTATTCCGAATGCATCTCTCTTTATTATTAGTATGTCGGAAACCCTTCTTCCCATAAAGTCTACGTTTTTCGTTTTGTCTTGAATTAAATCATAGTTATATCCAAATTTTTCAAAAGCTAAACGATTAGCTGTAAGATGAAGCTTCAATGAATCTACCAGCGTATCGTCTAAATCAAGAAAAACCGCTCTGATCATTTTTTTATTTTATCATTTTTGACTTTTCAAAAAAGCATGATATAATGTTTTTATGTTAAAAGTACTATTCATATCCAATTCGTCTTCAAGGCGACTCTTTGGGGAGGGTAGTATTTTTATGGCCTAAAGAGTAAAAAGTTATTACCAACCCCGGATAAGACCCGGGGATTTTTTTTGGCCAAAATTATAAATTTAAAAAATTATTATGAAAAAACAAAGTAAAAACAAAAAAGTCGTACTAGCATTTTCCGGAGGTCTGGATACCTCATTCTGTGTCCCTTATCTTATTGATAAAGGATTTGAGGTAATCACTGTCATTATAAATTCCGGTGGCTTTTCTGATGAAGAATTAAAACAGATCGAGCATAAATCAAAAAAACTTGGTGCTATCAAACATTATCTAATTGATGCAGAGCAATATTTTTATGACTCCACAATCCAGTGGATTATAAAAACAAACGGGTTGTATGAAGGATCATACCCTAACTGTGTATCGTCACAGCGTTATCATTTGGTCGAAAAAATTGTTGAAATCGCAAAAAAAGAAAAAGCAAAATACATCGCCAATGGCAACTCTGGCATGGGTAGCGATCAAGTTAGATTTAATTTAACGGCTAAATTATTAGCTCCTGAGATTTCAGTCATTGAACCAATTAAGGAAATGGGAGGAAATAGAAAAAAAGAGATCGAATACCTTAAGTCAAAAGGATTTGATCAGATCGAAGGTCATAATAAATATTCTACCAATAAGAGCCTTATGGGCATTACCTATTCCGGGTCGGAAATAGATGAAGATAAAGAACCTCCTGAAAATATTTTTGAATGGGTTACCGGAAAAAATATCAACAAAAATAAATATTTTAAAATTGAATTCAAAAACGGCTTACCAATAAAACTGGATGGTCAAAAAATAATTGGCAGTGAATTATTATCTCATTTAAATTTAGAAATTGGCTCTTTTGGATTTGGAAAAGGTTATTATACAGGCGATGTCATCATTGGTATTAAAGGTCATATAGTCTTTGAGGCGCCAGGAATATTATTTTTGATTAAAGCCCATCTTGCTCTTGAACAATATATTTTTACAAAACAGCAATTGGAATTTTCATCTTATCTTTCCCGTCAAATGACCGAACAAATTTATAACGGAAAATTTTATGACCCTTCGGTTAAACAATTTAAGATCGCCGTTAATGCTTTACAAAAATTAGTCAATGGAATTGTGGTAATGAAAATGGAACACGGAATACCTCAACCTGTCTCTGTAAAAAGTAAGTATTCACTTATTGACAAAAAAATTGCTCTTTACGCTCAATCAAAAACTTGGTCTAAGGAGGATGCAGACGGGTTTATAAAGTTATATGGGTTACAGTCTTATATCGCTTCAAAAAAACAAAAAGGAGGTAATTACCATGAATAAAATATCTTTCATAGGAAAACAATTCAATAATATTTCCTACGAGAATAAGGAAATATTATCAAAACAGATAATTATGTTTTTAAAAAAACATAAAGAACACATGGTTCAATTTTCTTTAAAAGAACTTATTGATTATATGGATAAAGGATTAACAGTTTTATTGACTAATCAAAAATTTGAATTGCTTGGTTTTGGGAAACTATATCCTTGGATTATAAATAATAAACCGATTGGTTATGAGTTTTCATCATGGATTTCTAAATATCCAAAAAACGGTATCGGTAAAAAGATAGTTAAGCTTATTTGCGATTTACATTCTCAACTTGATCCTAGTTCTGACTTATTTGCAATGATTTCCGCAGATAATGATGTGCCGATATCAACTTTAAAAAAACTTGGTGCAACCAAAGTAGATGCACCTTTTTACGTAAAAAACTTACTAAAAGGAAAGCCTGAAACCTGTATCAATCTAAAAACAATTACAAATTATTATCAAAAATCTATGAAAAACACAAAAATATATGGAGGAATTTATACAAAAGGCCCAGCCAAAATTACGGATCAATTTATTATGGATCCAACGATGACGGTGCTTGAAAACAAATTGGCACCTTATTACTTATTGGAGACGATTGCCCATAACTTAATGACGGCAAAATATGGGATTGTTCCAAAAAAAAGCGCTAAGAAGATATTGCAAGAGCTATTGAACCTTTTAGAAAAGGCGCTAAACGGGCAGTTAGTTGACCCGGTGATCGGTGACGTCCACGAAAATGTTGAAAAATTATTAACAGATTCTATTGGTGAAGACGCCGGATGGTTTCACTTGGCAAGAAGTAGAAATGATCAGACCATTATTGATCAGAAGTTATTTGCAAAAAAATCTTTAATAGATATTTTTAGCGAAATAAATAAACTAGAATTTACTTTATTAAAAAAAGCGGAAGTCTACAAAAATACCGCTATGCCCGGCTTTACTCATATGCGTTCCGCTATGCCTTCAAGCTTTGGTTTCTGGTGGCAGTCATATCTTGATCAAATAATTGATTTAAATAAAATATTAAAAATCGTATTTGAAACATATGACAAATGCCCGCTTGGAGCCGGTGCTTCATATGGGGTAAATTGGAAAATCGACCCGAAAATGACGGCAAAAGCTTTGGGTTTTTCAAAACCATTAAATAACGGGTTGAGCGCAATTAACAACCGAGGAGTTGAAGACGCGAATATTATTGGCCAACTGTCAATATTGTTGACTGTTCTTTCTAGAATGATGGAAGATTTGATCATCTGGAGTCTGCCGGAATTAAATTACATTTCAATTTCAGAAGAATTTACAACCGGTTCTTCAATTATGCCGCAAAAAATGAATCCCGACATTTGCGAAAAGATAAAAAGCAAAAGTGCTAAATTAATTGCCAATTTTAATCATGATCTAATTGCAATAAAAGGGACACCGTCGGGATATAATCGTGACTCAGCCGAAATAAAAATAGCTATTATGGCATCTCTTGAAGAAGCTTTAAGCACTATTTCAATTACAAACGGCATGCTATCAAAGATCATTGCCAATTCCGAAGCGATGAAGAAAGGTGTTATCCCAAGTTTGCCAACGAAATTAGCTGATGAATTGGTCAAAAAGTTTGAAATTCCTTTTCGGGTTGCGCATAAAATTGTTGGTAAAACTGTGGGTTTGGTAAATGGAAAAATTCAGGACATTACTGTCAATACGGTAAAAAAAGCGATAAAGGAAATTACTGGAAAAGATTATCATGTCAAAGTCGAGTTGATTCAAAAGGTATTTAATGTCGATAATGCTTTAAATCAGTATCAATATGAGGGATCGGCAGGGCCTAAGTTTGTATCTATCATCAATGATAAATTGAACAAAGAATTAGAGATTTTAAGTAATTGGACTAAAGATATAAAAAGCAAATCAATTAAAACAGAACACAAATTAATTAAAGCAGTTAATAAGTTTCTTACGGATCAATATGAATAAAGTTGTTGATATTTTTTTAAAACTAGTAACTATAGACAGCCCTTCCGGACAAGAACAGGGTATGACCAAACATGTAAAAAACTGGTTGGACAAGGTTAGCTTAAATTATCAAGTTGACTCAAAAGGGAACATCTTTGCCAAAAAACCAGGGATCGGTCCGCCGATTTTGTTTTGCGTTCACATGGATACCGTTCAACCAGGAATAGGAATAAAACCGATTGTAGTGGGTAATAAAATAATCAAAAGCTCAGGTAAAACAATTTTAGGAGCAGATAACAAAGCGGCGATTTCATCTCTTATGATCGCAGTTGAGGAGACTTTAAGCCTGAAGTCATTCGAGTTGCTATTTACCGTCGGCGAGGAAAACGGTAGCGGATTAATTAAATTTCCTTTTAATTGGATCAAGTCAAAAATCGGCTTTACTTTTGACAGTATTAAACCAATTGGCTCTATCATTTTAAGATCGCCAAATATTTGTTTATTTGAATCAGGGTTTAATGGAAAAGCCAGTCATTCCTCTACTCCCGAAAACGGAATAAATGCTCTGACACTTGCCATTAAAGCATTAAATAAAATAAAAGTTGGTAAATTAGATAATGACGAAACCACTATAAATATTGGATTAATTAATGGTGGAACCGGAGTAAATATTGTTCCTGATAAGATAAAAATTAAAGGCGAAATAAGAAGTTATCAAAAAAAACTTTTTGATTTTCAATTAAATAAAATAAAATCTATTTTCGAAAATTCTGATTTTAAAACAAGCGGCTTTGCTCCTGGTTACTGTCATAAAAAAACATCTATTTTAGTTAAGAAAATAAAGGATATTTATAATCTATTAAATATTAAGACGCTGTATCATTCATATTCCGCCGTCAGCGACGCCAATATATTTAATTCCAAAGGAATTGTAACAATTAATCTCGGCGACGGTGTCGAAAAAGCTCATACTGTAAATGAACAGATTAAAATTGACGACTTGATCAAATTAAAAATGATTATTAGTAAGATTTTGCGATGTTTATGAAAAAAGATTTTTTATCAATATCCGATCTGACAAAAAAAGAAATTATTAGTTTAATTAATCTTTCCATTGGTCTTAAAGAAGAAATGATTCGAAATGGTTGCAATGTGCAATATTTAAAAAATAAAACCTTAACGATGATTTTTGAAAAACCTTCTCTTAGAACCCGCGTTTCTTTTGAAACCGCAATGACACAACTTGGAGGCCACGCTATAAACCTCTCACAAGCTGATATAGGTATGGGTAAACGGGAATCCGTAATCGATGTTGCCAAAGTAATATCATCTATGACTGATATCATAATGGCACGAGTCTTTAAACATTCGTTAGTTGAAAAATTAGCAGAATATTCTTCCGTACCGGTAATAAACGGACTTTCAGATTTAGAACATCCATGTCAAATTTTAGCTGATTTATTAACAATATTTGAGATTAAGAAAAAATTTAGAGGACTAAAAATTGTTTATTTTGGTGACGGTAAAAATAATATCCCCCATTCTTTGTTATTAGCTTCAAGTATTTTAGAAATGAATTTTACCTCGGTTTGTCCAAAAGGTTATTGGATTAGTAAAAACATTATGAAAAAAGCAAAGGGAATTATTACAAAAAATTGTTCTCAAATTATTGAGACAGATAATCCAAAAAACGCCACAATAAATGCCGATATTATTTACACCGATACATGGATAAGTATGGGTTTGGAAGAGGAAAAAGAAAAACGATTAAGTATTTTTCCTAAGTATCAGGTAACAACTAAATTGATGAATCAGGCAAAAGAGGATGCTATTTTTATGCATGATTTACCCGCTTACCGAAATTATGAAGTAAGTCCTGACGTAATTGATGGAAAAAAATCAGTCATATATCAACAGGCTGAAAATCGTCTTCATGCGCAAAAAGCACTATTAATTTACCTATTAAATAATTCCAAAATACCCTAAATTCTGTTATCATATTAGCAAGTAAAAACTATGAAATTTAAAATTGAGGATGCTGTTTTTGAAAAATTTCCCACTCTAACTGTTGCTGTTGTAATTGTCAAGGATTTTGACAATTCAATAAATAGAGAGGAATCTGTAAAAATACTCCGAAATGAAGAAAAAAATCTTCGTAAAAAATTTGGTGTCGGTAACCTTTTAAAAAATAAATATATAACCGCCTATCTTGAGGTCTTTAATAAATTTGGGGTCGATCCGGAAAAGTTTCTACCCGCTCATTTGGCCTTATCTAAAAGAGTTGTTGAGGGATTTGACTTACCAGATATTAACTCAGCTGTAAATATTTATAATGCTTTGAGTATTAAGTATTTAACCCCTTTTGGCGGAGAAGATTTAGAAACCCTTTATGGAGACTTTGTTTTAAAATTTGCCGAGGGCGGCGAACAATGGATCCCAATTGGTGGAAAGAAAAGTAAAAACGCTGTAGCCGGAGAGCTTATTTGGAGAGATGATTTTGATCTATCTACCCGCGCACTAAACTGGCGCCAGTGTGATCGAACCAAATTGACAGATAAATCCAAAAGTCTTTTTTCGATCATGGATGGATTTTCTGATTTAAATAAAGAAAATATTAAAATAGCGGCTGAAGAGTTTATGAACATTATTGAAAAAAATTTAGGCGGAAAAGGAAGTATTTATTGGATCGATAAAAATCAGCCAACCGTTGAGATTCCATTTAAATCAAAAGATATTAAATCTATCAAAAAGACTATCGTACCAAAAAAAATTAATGAAAGAGTATATTTTGGATTAGCCAAAGAAATTGACCTAATTTTAAGAAAGTTGCTAATAAAAATAGGAGTCAAGGATTTGAATATCGATTATATTGTTGAGCATCCCGCAAATTCTGATTTCGGAGACTATTCAACAAATATTGCTTTGACCTTAAATAAACAACTTAAAAAAAATCCCATGTTAATTGCTCAAGATTTGATAAATAATTTTCCAAAGATGGAATCGATAAAGAAAATCGAAGTCGTTAAACCGGGTTTTATTAATTTCTGGATTGCTGATGTACAGTTAACCAGTCAACTGTACAAAACGGTTAAGGGAGATTTTGGATTCGAACTTGCTTACAAAAACAAAAAAGTAATGGTTGAGTATACTGACCCAAATCCATTTAAAGAATTTCATATTGGCCATCTTTACAGTAATTCTGTTGGCGAATCGATTTCCAGAATTTACGGGGCGATCGGAGGTAATGTCAAAAGAGCCGATTACTTCGGCGATGTTGGCATGCATGTAGCAAAATCTGTTTGGGGCTTAATCGAAAAAATGAAAAAGGAAAAAGTCAGTATTATTGATTTAGAAAAAAAATTATTACCTGAAAGAATTAAATATCTAGGCCAAGCGTACGCTCTCGGTGTTAAAAATTATGAGAATGATAAGAAAATTGCTGAAGAAATAAAAGACGTCAATTATTTAGTTTATCTCTGCGGCCAAGAATATTTAAAAGATAACTATCATTGGACTCCACAAGTTGATTATCAACAGTACTTAAGACCAGAGTTCATGGGTCAGTATAAAACGGTTAAAGAAGTTTATTATGCAGGAAAAAAATGGAGCCTAGACTATTTTGAGGAAATTTATAAGCGATTAGGAACAAAGTTTGATTATTATTATCCGGAAAGCATCGTCGGAGAGTTTGGTTTAAAAATAGTTAAGGAAAATTTGAAGAAAGGATATTTTGAACTTAGCGATAAAGCAGTTGTTTTTCCTGGAGAAAAATATGGCCTTCATACGAGAGTTTTTATTAATTCATTAGGTTTGCCAACCTATGAAGCTAAAGAACTTGGTCTTGCTTATAAAAAATTCGAAGATTTTAAATATGATAAATCAATTATTGTTGTGGGAAACGAAATTAAAGAATATTTTAAAGTATTACACAAAGCATTATTAATCACTTCACCAGAGCTCGGGAAAAAAACAACTAATATCTGCACTGGCATGGTTCGTTTACCTGAAGGAAAAATGTCCAGCCGAACCGGAAATGTCATTACTGTTGCCTGGATGTTTGAAGAAATAAAAAATAAACTTAAAGAAATAATGAAGAATAACGAAAAAATAGCTAAAAAAGAATTAAGTGAAGTAGAAGAAATTATTACGGTTGCAGCAATTAAATATTCATTACTAAAAAACGGAATTGGCCAAGATATTATTTTTGATCTTAAAGAATCTCTTACTCTCGAAGGTAATTCTGGCCCATATTTACTTTACACATACACCCGCTGTCAGTCAGTTTTGAACAAGGCAAAATATAACCCGTTAACCCGTGAACTCGTTAACCAAATAACTGTCAACGACGATGAATCCAACGTTTTGCGTTTACTAAACCAATTCCCCGAAATAGTTCATCAAGCAGCTGTTCAATTGGCTCCTAATTTAATTGCTAATTATCTTTATGATCTAACTCAAAAATATAATTATTTCTATCAAAAGAATAAAATTCTTGAGTCGGAAGAAAAGACGAAACAGTTTAGATTAATATTAACGACAGCGGTTGGGAAAGTAATTAAAGAAGGGTTGTATTTATTGGGAATTAAGACTGTTGAGAAAATGTAATATTATGGCTTTTTTTATTTGTAGCGAGTGCGGTTTTGGCTCAGGTTCTTGGATTGGCAAATGCCCCGACTGTGGCAAGTGGAATACCCTCAAAGAAAAACCCGAATTCGCAAAAAATTCATCGAACAAGAAAGGCGAAGCCGTAAAAAAGATTACTATCACATCTCTATCAAAAGTTAAATCTTCAACCAAATCTAGGCTCTCGACAGGTATCTTTGAGTTTGATCGGGTTCTTGGCGGTGGAGTCGTTCCGGGAGAAGTGATTCTGTTAACCGGTCAGCCGGGAATCGGAAAGTCAACTTTAGTTTTGCAGGCATTTCAAAAATTAAAAGTACTGTATATTTCCGGAGAAGAATCGGCTGAACAGGTAAAAAATCGGGCAGAACGACTATCGGTAAATCTCAATAATCTATCTTTCTCGGCAGATTTACAAATTGAAAGTATTATTCAAAGTCTTGAAGAACTGAAAGACGAAATCGAAATCGTCATTATCGATTCAGTTCAGACAATCTATTCAAAGGATGTTGAAGGACCGGTCGCAGGTATATCCCAACTTAAAGAAGTGACAAAAAAGATAGTTAACTTTGCAAAACAATCAAATCTTCCTATTTTATTAATCGGCCATATTAACAAAATTGGTGATGTAGCCGGACCTAAGACGCTTGAACATTTTGTTGACTGCGTTCTTGAGATAGAAGGTGAAAAAATTTCAAATTTCCGGTTACTTAGAGCTTCTAAAAATCGTTTCGGATCGGTTGATGAAATCGGAATTTTTGAAATGAAACAAAAAGGATTATCGGAAGTAAAAAATCCCTTGGTTTTTTTGGAAGTTGAAAAAAAACTTGAACCGGGAAAAGCCATTGTTGGCGTTGCTGAAGGGAAAAGGCCATTTTTCTTTGAAATACAAACCCTCGTCGTCCCTTCAAGTTTAATGAACCCACGACGGGTAGTAAAAGGCCTTGATTACAATAAAGTTCTTTTACTTTTGGCAGTTGTTAAAAAAAATCTCAATTTACCGCTTGACAGATACGATGTTTTTGTCAACGTCGTTGGTGGAGTTTCAATTAAATCAACTGCGGCTGACCTTGGATTTATCGCCTCTTTAATCTCTTCTTTCAAAAGCATCGCGTTGCCTGCTAATTCTGTTTTTGTTGGAGAAGTCGGACTGCTCGGGGAAATCAGATTTTCATTCATGGAAGATAAAATTGTTGATGAATCAAAGAGGTTGGGATTCAAGAAAATTTATTCCTCAAAACTAATTAAAAGCATCAAAGACTTCGCCAAACAAATTTAATTAAGGAGTTTTTTTGTAAAAAATTTTTTCAATTGTAGTTTTTTTTCCATTAGCACCTAATAAAATTATTGTTATTTTATTTGTTCCTTCGTTCAATGAAAGTTCATAATTAAATATTCCCTCTTTATTCTGATAAATCCTTTCACCTGAGATGGTAACGCTGGTATCTTTTTCAACCTTTCCGGATATTTTTACTTTTTTCTCAATCGTAAAATTACTGGCTTTTGGAGATAAGAGGGTAAAAGTCGGTGGCGAAAAATAAGTTTTTAACTGTAAAATAAAATAGGCAATAAAAAATAAAGTTATAACTATCAGACCGATTTTCAAGAATTTTTTTGTTTCGGAAGTCAAATAAGAACTCTCAACTTTTCTTTTAAATTTTACCTCTTCCTTTCTTTCGTAGTCCCGCCTAAAAAAGGCCAAAACTTTTTTGTGATCCAAATTCAACACTCGAGAGTAATTTTTAAGAATACCAGTGATATAAATTTTTGAAGAAAAATAACTCCAATTCTCGTCCTCAATAGCCTTTAAGTATTTTTCTCTAACCTTTATCTGTTTTTCCACGTCGGAAAGTAACAAGCCTTTTTTTTCTCTTTCATTTTTAAGAATTGAACCGACGGATAGCATATCTTTATTATACTCTCCCTGTATATTCTCCTGTTTCCGGATTAATACTGATAGTCTCCCCGATTTTTACAAATATCGGGACCATTACGATCGCACCCGTCTCAACCTTAACCGGTTTTTTTGCCCCGGAGACAGTGTCACCTTTTGCAGCGTCCTCCGCTTCAACGATTTTCAATCTCACGCTGCTTGGCGGGCGGATTGTCAGCGGTTTATCTTCATACATATAAACAAACATTTTTTCTCCGTCTTTAAAAAATCTGGTTACTTCTCCGACGACTGAAATTGGCAGGGAAGACTGGTTAAAAGTTCTTTCATCCATAAAATAAAGATTTTCATTATCTTTATAAAGATACTG
>Ga0172379_10004768_pt1 | contig 19630 bp, 7 predicted proteins | sample GrowelOW334metaG_FD_119756 | JGI IMG/M metagenome (GOLD analysis project Ga0172379, IMG submission 119756) | Groundwater microbial communities from an aquifer near a municipal landfill in Southern Ontario, Canada - Groundwater well OW334 metaG | ecosystem: Environmental > Aquatic > Deep...
AGTGCCGTTGAGCATTATGTTTTTCGGTTTTCTCAAACAACTCCGAGAGTTTAGAGACATCTTCCGCACAACTGGTATTCGTCTTCTCAAACATTCTGGACATCCTGGACACTGTCTGTGCAGGATCGTCCGATACGGACGGGACTACACCAAATCCATTTTGGACACCCAACTCCGAGAGTTTAGAGTGCCGTTGAGCATTATGCTTTTCGGTTTTCTCAAACAACTCCGAGAGTTTAGAAACATCTTCCGCACAACTGGTATCCGTCTTCTCAAACATTTTGTACATCCTGGACACTGTCTGTGCAGGACCGTCCGATACGGACGGCACTGCAATAAAACATCCCGCAGCCGCGGGACATCCGGAATCTTTTCGTCCATTATTTTGCATATCCATTATTCTGACTCCATACTCCCATTTTAAAATACTAATTTTTAGATCAAAGTCTACATATATGGTAATTTTGTCAACCGAAACTGTGACAGTAAGCTTAAATATTGCTTTTTCCGATTTTCTAAAACTAGCGGTGAAAATCTGTTTAACCGGCATGAGCGGCAATGCCTGAAAATGCAGAAAAACGATATAAATAGATAGTAATACTATCTGCCAAAAACTGATAATTGTTAAATAAATGATTTGCACCATGTGATTTATGCATTATTTTTTAGTGTAGATATTTTAGGGGTAGCGTTAATCTGATGCGGAATTTCTGAAAAGGCACAGCCCGTTTATGTGGGTGGATTGTCTTTACGGGGGTGATGTTTTAGAAATGGGGAACTCTAATTCAAAAAAAAAAGTTCCGGTGAATATTTTATATTCCGACGCGGAACTGAAAAAGCTGGACAAGCTGGTGGACCGCGATAAATCCACCCGCCCCGCCGTTGTCCGCAAAGCCACCGAAATGCTGCATATCGTCACTTTCGAAAAACCCGAATTGTACAGTAAAATCTTTGAAGAGATAACGTAGAACAGGAGTCAGGAAAACAGTAATTCTAAATACCGATTCAGAGAAGCGACATATTAACAGCAGGGAAACGGAAGACAGAATTCAGGAGAAGATTTAAAGAATTTTAACAAAAATGAACAGGATATAGCGGACTTTAAAAAAATGGGGAAGGAATAGCGATGAATTTGAAAAACTTGCAGTTGAACGGCATGGAACTACTTGACCCGAACGGCGATTACTCCGGCGAACAAGTCATTTACCTCGATTTCAATGGAGAGAATAACGTATCATACGATAATGCCGCACTGAATATCACGGTTAACGGCATTAATGTTGCCGATTCCGGTCTGGACCAGGCCCGCATCAATAGAGTCATTACGGAATTAAACAACACTTTTGCAGGGACTGGGGTTTCATTCACCACGGAGGTCACAGAGAACTCTGAGTATTCTACAATATACATCGGCGATGCGGAAGACGCTTTCTCTGAATACGGCAATTTCCTTGGACTTTCTGAAACGATTGATGTCGGCAATCAAATTCACAATGATAATGCTTTTGTTTTTTCAGTAAAAATAAACTCAATAACTGAATTAACTGCAATAATTGCTCATGAAACTGCCCATTTGCAAGGAGTTAAGCACTCAATTAGTGCAGACGGCAAAGAGATTAATGATTACGCCGTTAGCTATACTCCTATATCATCAAAAAGTCCTGAAATTGGATATATTACTGGCGGCGAGTCAGATTATTACAGTTTTTCCCTTGCGGCTGAGTCCACTATTCAACTTGTAACAAGCGCAACTTCAAGCGGCAATCCCCAGTTGTCAGACACCATTCTATCCCTGTTCGACAGCAACATGAATCTGATTGCCTCAAATGACGATTACAATGGTTACTATTCATATATCTCCAGAACTCTTGGCGCTGGCGACTATATTGTCAAAGTGGCTCCATATTCGAGCAGCTATACAGGGGAGTACATGTTGACTTCAACTGGTATTACAGGGGAAACAATTACCATCGGCGGAATAGCTCAATGGAGAGACAGCACCGGAGCCTTTCATCCTATTGCAGGCGCGAAAATAGAGATTCGAGAAAAAGACGCTATATTTGATGATGTTTTTGCTACAATAACTACTGCTCTAGATGGCTCATATAGTAAAACAATTAATCTAGATAGTCTAGGCGACGGTTACGGCGGAGCAGAGCTATACGTCCGGGTGTATGCCGAATCGGATATAGCCCAAGTCGGCCCGAACTCATCATCCGCCTATTACATGGATTCGGCCGTGTTCAGCGAATTATCGGCTGGCAGTCTGAGTATTAACATTGACACCCCTTTAGGCGACACATCCGATAATTTTACTGCTTTCAGTATCCTTTCCGCACTTAACATGAGTGGGCAGTATATTAGTTATTTAGCAGGTTCTGCTCCGGTAACTATCCCTGTTGTATTCGGAGGCGATGGAACTTATTATGCACCGTCGGCAGGTATAGTAGGAGAGATTCATCTGATACAGAATGATCGATGGGACTGGGATGTAGTTCAACATGAATACGGACACTATGTTCAGAATACCTACGATTTAGATAAAAGTCCTGGAGGAGAACATAAACGTTCCGACAACCTATCCGTCAAATATGGAACGGACGCCGGCATCCGGCTTGCCTGGGGAGAAGGTTGGGCAACTTTCTTTGCTTTGGCAGGGCAGGATCATTTTAATATATCTTCTTTGGGAATCCCATTGGTGGGTAACGGGACAACCTATGATGATACAGAAGATCAGTCATTGCATTACAATGTTAATCTATCAAACGGGTCAGGAGAAGACAATGAACTCTCTGTGTCAACGGCATTGTGGAATGTATATACTTCCGGAGTGCTTTCTGAAGAAGAAATGTTTCAAATTCTAGACCTAAACTTACCTGAGACGATTGGCGATGCCTGGAAAACATTTTCTTCCAGTGTGACTACTGAAGAGAAATTTCAATTAGGCTATGCGTTTGAACTTGCAGATATAGCTCCGTCGCCTTTTCAATCCATAAATACTTCTGTGCAGGGTACTCTGGAAGATGGGCCATTGACGTTTGCCTGGGATGGCGCCGGAGCAGGAAATGCTTATGACCTTGAAGATTTTTCAATTCAGTTTTATTCTGATGACTTCTCGCAATTAATATTAAGCAGGGATGTTGGAGATATCTTCTCATATAAGCCTTCAGAAGCTGATTGGAACACTATACTTGCTACTGGAGAAGATGTGAAATGGGTTGTAGGCGGAAAATCTCCTGCCTCAGACACGGTTTACTGGAGCGGGGCCCGGACAATTTCAGTTGACCCTGAAGAGCCGATTAGTATTATTTTCGTGATTGATGATACGGGCAGCATGTCAGAAGAGATTTCTGGAGTTCGCTCCGCTTTGCAACGCTACATTCAAATAGTGCAAAATAAGTTAGGGCCGGAAGACACTCCGCCGATGATGCAGTTGATTACATTTAAAGATGATGTAACAACAAGGCTCACAACAAATGATTTAGCTGCAATGTCAGATAGTATAAGCGGACTTTACGCAAGTGGCGGAGGAGATTGTCCTGAATACAGCAATCACGCATTAGCTCGGGCAGTCGAGAATATTGGTGAAAATGGTATTATTCTGTTTGCGACAGATGCTTCTCCGCAGCCCGGGGTCAATATGACTGCTGTTCTCGCACAAGCCAGGTCAAAGGGAGTGAGAATAGACACGATTCTTTCCGGCGATTGCAGCGGCATTGATACAACCAGCAAGACTACAACAGGTTCACCTGATACAACAGGAATGTCTAAGCCGGGGTCAGAATACGGCGAACCGGACCAAGTAGACATTCACATCCCCGTGCAAGCTCCAATTGATGATCATGGAAACAGTTCAGCGTCCGCTACGGAATTAATGGTCAACAGTTTTGCTCAGAAGGGGGTGGTTGATGTATCATGGGATGTATATGACTGGTTTAAGGTTGAATTGGAAGCCGGGACCACATACAGCATAAAATTTGATACCGAAGAAGACCAAACCGCATATTTGAAATTGCTTGATCAGGGAGGAGTCGAGTTATCCAACTGCTGGGATAATAACACAATCTCATTTACTCCAACCGTTTCAGGTACTCACTTCCTGGCTGTGGAAGATTATAACGATGGAGCAGCATACTATTCGCTATCAGTCTCTGATGATCCAATTGGAAACATGAATTCAGCGGTTGAAATGTTCTCAACATTATCATCCATGACCGGTGGTGTGTTCTTAGTTAGAGACGATGTCAACTCAGGCAATACTGCTGCTTATGAATCAGCCATTTACAATGTAATGGCCAGCTCCCTGGGGCCAACAGTGATTTCGTGCGGTCCTAACGAAATTCCCCGGGGGACTGCTATTGGATTGACGCTGACTGGACGTGATACCAACTGGCGGGATGGTTATACTTCTGTCGCCTTCTCGGGCGAGAATATTAATATTCTGTCAATAGATGTTCATTCGGCAACATCTCTGACGGTTAGTGTTCAGATTGCCAATGATTGCACCATAGGCTTTTATGATGTCACGGTGTCGACCAGTACCGGGGAAATTGCGGTAGGTGATGATGTTGTTGAGATTGGCTGGGAAACCACAGTTCCAACGTTGTTGTCGGTTGAATCCAGCAATCTTTCCAGAGGAAAAAGTCAGACAGTTACAATCAGAGGGGTGAATACTGCTTGGGACTCCACATCAGTTGTTGACATGGGGGATGGGATTACCGTTAATTCCATAACCGTGCTTTCTGCTTTCGAAATTGAAGCTAAAGTCACAACTTGCAATTGTACAAACATTGGTTTCCGGACTGTCAGTGTTACAACTGATGGAGAAGGTATTCAGAGCATGCAGCGAGCTGTATTTATTTCAGCAGGTTCTGTGGATATCCCGGAAATTACATTAATCACGCCAACACAAATACTCTCGGGACAAACCGCAGATATAACTATTACCGGAAAGAATATCACTTTTATTGAAGGACAAACGGATGTATCTTTCAGAAATGATTCCATTGATGTCAAATCCGTTACTGTGATTAATGCTGATACTCTAATTGCTCAAGTCCAGGCAGGGAACGATGCAGTCGATGGTTTTTATGATATTTATGTCACTGTGAATGGAGTGGTTGCCACTAAGCAGGATTGCTTTGAAATTATCGGCGCGGACATAACCGCACCGACTACGCCAGCAGCTTTGACTGGAATTGTTACCGGAAGCAGTGCGGCTCTGGACTGGGCTGAGGCGACCGACGAGGGCAGCGGCGTTAAACAGTATGAGTTCCAGGTGGACAACAACAGCGACTTTTCCAGCAATGAAAAGTCCGGCACCGCAGTTGCCAGCAATGCTGATACAACCGGCCTTGCCGACGGCACTTATTACTGGCGCGTCCGCACCCAGGACAACGCCGGCAACTATAGCGAATGGAGCACTGTCAGCAATTTTATGGTGGACGCCACTGCGCCGGCCGTTCCGGCGGCGCTGACGCAAATCGCGGCAGGAAACAGTGCGGCTTTAGACTGGGCCGATGCGACCGATAGCGGCAGCGGCGTTAAACAATACGAGGTCCAGCTTGATAAGCATATTGACTTCAGCACCCCGGAGTATTCTGTTTCGCCTGCCGCCAGCGCCGCAAATCTCGGCGGATTGACTGACGGAACTTTTTACTGGCGCGTCCGCACTCAGGACAATGCCGGGAACTATAGCACATGGGCCATTGGTTCCAGCTTTATCAGCGATCTGCCCGGAAATATCAATGGCGCGCTGTTGTTTTCCGCTCCGTCAACTACTGGCTGGGTTGGACTGGGCGACCCGGCAGACTACTATAAACTGACGCTGGGCGGCGCCGGAAAGCTGAGCCTGACCCTGACCGGGTTGAGCGGTGATGCGAACCTGACGCTGTATGACGGCAAGGGCAAGCAGTTGAAAACGTCAAGCAAGAAAGGTCACGCAGATGAAAATATCGCTGATCTGTTGCTGTATGGCGGCGATTATTACGTTAAAGTCGCGCCTGCCGACAGCGGCAAAAGCGCCGCCAACAACACCCCTTACACGCTGAACAAGACCTTGATTTATTTTCCGGACGCCACCGACAACAACACCTATCAGAAGGCCGCAGCGCTGGCCCTCGATGATACCGGTTCCGGTTCCGATGCCGGCTGGGTCGGGTTCGGTGACGCGACCAATTACTACCAGTTCACCACCACTAAGGCCGGTTCATTTGACTTTGCTTTAGGCGGCGGCGCCGGAGCCAGCGCGAAACTTACGCTGTACAGCTTAAGCAAAGGCAAGCTGGCTCAGTTCAAGAGCGTGACGATGAAGAAAGACGGCACGGCGGGCATTGACGATGTGCTGCTGACCGCCGGTACCTGGTATGCGGCGGTTGATTCCGCGGATAAGGGTAAAGGCATTGCCAATACTGACTATGCGCTCAATGTCTCCGGTTCCTATTTCCCTGGAGATACCGTCGGCAACACTCAATCCGGGGCGGCTGTCATCGGGGAACTCGCCGACAAGGTTGTTGTCGAACTACCCGGCTGGGTGGGTTTCGGCGATCCGGCGGACTACTATCAACTGACGCTGGCCAATAATGGAAAGCTGAACCTGAATCTGACCGGCTTGAGCGGCGATGCCAACCTGACGCTGCTGGATAACAAAGGCAAGGTATTGAAGACATCCGCTAACAAGAAATTTGACTCTGAAGCAATCTCCACGGCGTTGCTGGCCGGTGATTATTTCGTTAAGGTTGCGCCCGCCGACGGCGGCAAAGGCATCATCAATAACACCCATTACACGCTGAGCAATATGGTTGATTATTACCCGGAAGATAAACTCGACAATGTTCCATCCGGGGCGAGTTACATTGGCGGACTTGCCGACAAGGTTGCTGTCGAACTCCAGGGCTGGGTGGGTTTCGGCGATCCGGCGGACTACTATCAACTGACGCTGGCCGGCGCCGGCGCTTTGAATCTGAGTCTGACCGGTTTAAGCGGCGATGCCAACCTGACGCTGCTGGATAACAAGGGCAAGGTACTGAAAACATCCGCTAACAGAAAAAATGCCGATGAAGCAATCTCCACGGCGTTGCTGGCCGGGGATTATTTCGTTAAAGTCGCGCCCGCCGACGGCGGCAAAGGTACCGTCAGCAACACCCCTTACACGCTGAGCAATTATTTTCTGGAAGAAACCGCCGGCAGCTCCTTTGCCACCGCCGTCGAACTCACTTCCGATGGAACGGTTCACGGCTGGGTGGGGTCAGGCAACAAGGAGGATTATTACAAATTTGAAGTGCTGGCGGACGGCGCAACCGCAACCGGCGGCTTGAGCGGATTTGATTCAAACGTCAATCTTTATATCTATGACTCCAAACATAAACAGGTGGCGTCTTCGACCCAACCCGGACTGAATCCCGAGTCAATAGACAGCGGCGCCGGGAATATGGATGCAGGCATCTATTATGTAAAGGTGATGCTGGCGGGAACCGCCGCGACCGAGTATGACCTGAATTTCAATCTTAACCAGTCCATCAGCCGGCAAATTATCGGTGCAGCCGGCCCGTTGACCGGCAGTGCGGATACCAGCGGCGGCGATCCGCTGAAGAAAAATAATGGCTTGCTGGCCAGTTGATAGTCGTAACCTGAGATCCACCGGCCCGCCGGTGGATCAGATCTCCTGCGAAGTTTTTTTGTCGGAGAGTCAGATTTTTCTGAGGACGATGGCGCTGCGGGAGGGGAGATACAGCTTCAGCATGCTGCGGATTTCCCTGCCGTGCTGTTCGGGGATCGTAAAATAATGCTGTCCGGGGGTGAGGCGGGCGTGGCCGCCGAAATCCGGGGAGTCGGTATCCAGCTCCAGGACATATTCACCCGGCAGGACTTCCACCGGGTAATCGGTGTATGACTCAGACGGACTGAAGTTGAAGAAAAAGAACATTCCGCCGCGTTCAAACGCCATTATTTTCCGCTCGTCGCTGATGTGCAGCTTCTGCGAACCGGTATTGAGCAGATCGCATTTTTTCGCGGTTTCAATCATTTTGCGGTCAAACGCCTGAAGGAAATGAAAACGCAGGTCCGGGTTGTCCGCCAGCGACCATTGCCGCCGGGCGTAATGGTAAGACCAGTTATTGCCTTCGCGGGGGAAATCAATCCATTCCGGATGGCCGAATTCATTGCCGATGAAGTTCAGGTAGCCGTTGGCGGCGGTGGCCAGCGTGACCAGCCGCGCCATTTTGTGAATGGCCATGCCGCGGTCAACCGGCAGGCTGCGTGAATCCTTGTGCATGGCGTCATACATATCTTTGCCGATCAGGCGGAAGATGACGGTCTGGCCGCCGACAATCGCCTGGTCATGACATTCGACATAGCTGATAGTTTTTTCATCGAGCCGCCGGTTGGTGAGTTCATGCCATAAGCCGGACATGCTCCAGTTTTCATCCGGGATGTCGAACAGTTTAAACCAGTAGTCGGTCACGCCCATCGCCAGGCGGTAGTCGAAACCGCAGCCGCAATGTTCAACCGGGGCGGCCAGCCCCGGCATGCCGCTGACGTCTTCGGCAATGGTGATCGCATCCGGGCGGATCTGGTGAATCACTTTATTGGCCAGCGTCAGGTAAATCAGCGATTCTTCATCGACCTGGCTGCTGAAATAGTCATGATAGCTGGTAAACGCATGGCCCAGGCCGTGATGTTTGTAGAGCATGCTGGTGATGCCGTCGAAACGGAAGCCGTCCACATGGTATTCGTCCAGCCAGAAACGGCAGTTGGAGAGCAGGAAATGGAGCACCTGCGGTTTGGAATAGTCGAAACAGTAGGAATCCCAGGCGGAATGGCTGCCCCGGTCCCCGGCATGGAAATATTGATATTTAGTGCCGTCAAAACGACCCAGGCCTTCGACTTCGTTGCGCACGGCGTGGGAGTGGATCAGGTCAATGATCACCCGCAGGCCGAAGCCGTGGGCGGCGTCAACGAGTTCCTTGAATTCCTCCGGCGTGCCGAAACGGGAGGAGGCGGCGAAAAAGTTGGAAACATGATAGCCGAACGACCCGTAGTACGGGTGCTCCATCACGGCCATGATCTGGATGGTGTTATAGCCGGACCGGATAATCCGCGGCAGCACTTCCTCCTGAAACTGGCGGTACGAGGAAACGCCGGCAAACTCGCGGGACATGCCGATATGGGCTTCGTAAATCAGGGGTGCCGTATCGCTGAAATCCGGCGGGGTGTTTTTCCAGCGGTAAGGCTCCGGCCGCCAGACCTGGGCATTGAAGATCAGGGTCTGGTGGTCCTGTACCACCCGTCTGGCGTAAGCCGGCAGGCGGTCACCGGAACCGCCGCGCCAATGGATTTTCAACCGGTAAAGCATCCCGTGGCGGATGGCGTCCGACGGCAGTCTGGTTTCCCAGATACCCTGCGCGCCGTCGCTTTTCTTCAAGCTGAATTTCGGCAGCTCTTTCCAGTCGGAAAAATCTCCGACCATAAATATTTCCGTCGCATTCGGCGCCCATTCGCGGAAAATCCAGCCGCCGTCGCGGAAGTGAAGCCCGAAAAACTCATGACCGGACGCGAAATCGCCCAGCGAACGGCCTTCGCCGGCAATTTTCCGCTCCATGGCTTCAGCCCGGAGACGGCGCGAGTTCAGTTGGTCAAGGTAAGGCGCCAGATAAGAATCCTGCCGCAGTTCAGCAGTGACATTCGGCCGGTGTTTGAACATAAACGGTTCCTTTTCGATAGACGGTATACTCATCAGTGGACGAGCTGGCGTTCAAGCATCACTTCGTAAATGTCGATATACTCCTGGGCGGTTACGGAATGGTTGAACCGCGCTTTGGATTCTTTCATGATCCTGGAAATCTGCTGTGCTTTGACCGCTTTCGGCATCCGGTAGAAATTCATTGCCTGGTCAATCGCCCAGCGCAGGCCGTTGGCGTCATAAGTCTTGAAGACGAAACCGTTGCCTTCACTTTTCTCCACGTCCAGGTGCTCCACGGTGTCATGCAGGCCGCCGGTGTCCATGGCAACAGAGAGCGAACCATAGATCGGGCTGATCATCTGCGGCAGTCCGCAGGGTTCGAATTTCGAAGGTATCAGCATGAAGTCGGAGGCCGCGTAACCCAGGTGCGAAAGCGATTCGTCAAAAGAGCAGACCGCCACGCGTTTATGCAGGTTATGGAACCTGACGATTTCATGAAAATACTTTTCATAGGCGCCGTTGGCGACAATCGCCACCTGGAGTTTTTCACCCCAGTAGTCGGAAACCAGTTTATAGAGAATGTCCGTCAGTAGCTGGCAGCCTTTCTGTACCGGGTCAAGCCGCGAAGGCCACAGGAACAGCGGCGCGTTGGGATCGACATGCAGTCCGGTTTTGCGCTGGAACGCCACTTTGTTCTCGACTTTTTTCTCGGTATGATTGCCCGCGTTGTAGCAGGCTTCGATCATCATATCGGTTTCGGGATTGAAAGTTTCATCCGGGGCGTTCAGAATCCCCTTGGCGCAGCCGGACATTTTCTTGCAGGAGATTTCGTATTGAATATTGCCGGGAATGAACGGATGCCGGCCTTCAACGATTTCGTCAAGGAAGGTGGGGCTGACGGTATTGATGAAATGCGATGCGAAAATCCCGCTGGTCAGCATGTCCACCGGATTGGTCGAACGGGACTCCTCATAATTCTGGGGAGTGCGCTGGAAATAAAGATTGTTCCAGAAATCGGCCGAGTCAATGCCGCGGTCTTCGATATAGTCCAGCGTTATTTTCTGCGTATGGATGTTATGGACCGTAAACAGGCAGGGAATGCCCATGCGGCGCGCCGCCGCCGGAATCAGTCCGGTCATCCAGTCGTTGCAGTGAATCAGGTCGGGCTCGACCTTCGGGATGATGTTATTGATGATTTCGCGCTGGAACGCCAGCGCGAACTTCAGGCTGTCTTCGTGATAATTACTGTAAACGGTGTCGCGGTAATAGAATACCCGGTCTTCCGCCAGATGAATCCTGGAATTGGACAGATGGCTTTTATACACCAGCAGTTCGCTGTTGATCAGCTTGCCCACGTCAATGTGGAACATTCTGCGGTAGTGCGGCAGGGCGACATGAACGTCCGCGCCCTGCTTGAACAGCGCCGCCACCAGTGAAGCGGAAACGTCCGCCAGGCCGCCGGCTTTCGCCTGCAGCATGTTGGACATGTTGCCCATTCCCTCCGGCAGATACGTGATCTCCGGCGTCACAATCAGGATTCTCGGATTTTTAGGGTTGGATGGTATTCTCATTGTTGCTCCCGCTGCCAATATTACTCTTATTCCAAAACTTAAATATTTCTGATTTTGTTATTCAGCCCACTTGATGAAACCCGGAATACTGTTGTCCCAGTCATGGCCGACCGGAGTCACCCGCGCGGTCAGGCCGAAACGGCCGGAGTGGCTGCAGGTCAGTTCGTATTCATACAGGTAATTGCCGTTGCCCAGGTCCGAGGACAGAGTCATGAGGGCGTTATTGCTGCGCTTGATCTGATTCTGGCTGTCAACCGGCCCGTAATAGATTTCCACATCCACGTCGTCGGGTTTCAATTCGCCCAGGTAAACCTTGGCGGTGGCTTTAAACTTGTCGCAGACATGCAGTGCGCTGAGATCAACGTCCGTTTCCGGGTTTTCAATATAAATCTGGTCGTGATAACGGTCATAACGGCGCTTGTTGGCAACCATCTTCGCCGCCTTTTCGGCGTCGTTCTTCATCAGATCGTCATAGTTTCTCAGCGCCGGCCCGTAGAACCGTTCGTAATATTCGCTGACCATCCGGATGCTGGAGAATGACCCCAGGCCCATCTTGATGGATTCCTTCATCATTCTGACCCAGCGCTGCGGCAGATCGCCTTCGGAGCGGTCATAGAACGTCGGAATTATATCATTCTCGATTATGTTGTAAAGCGCCTGCGCCTCAATCCTGTCGCGGTCATCGTTGTTGTCATAACTGTCATCCGTGGGGATGCTCCAGCCGCAATCGGGGGAATAGCCTTCCACCCACCAGCCGTCCAGGATACTGCAGTTGAGCACCCCGTTGATGGCGGCTTTCATGCCGGAGGTGCCGCTGGCTTCCTGCGGACGCAGCGGAGTGTTCAACCAGACGTCAACGCCCTGGACCAGATATCTTGCCAGGTTGATGTCGTAGTCTTCCAGAAATACCATCCGGTGACGGACATTCGCGTTGTAGGAGAAATTGATGATCTCCTGGATCAGCCGCTTGCCGGCCTCATCCGCCGGATGGGCCTTGCCGGCGAAGATAATCTGCACCGGACGTTCCGGATCGGTAAGCAGCGCCCGCAGCCGGTCGGGGTCCTGCAACAGCAGGCTCGCCCGTTTATAAGTGGCGAAACGGCGGGCAAAGCCGATCGTCAGAATATCCTGATTCAGGATGTTTTTGGTACTGATCACTTCGCGGGACGAGGCATTGCGGTTCCGCATTTGCAGTTTCAACCGGTTACGCGCATGGCGGACCAGCGTCAACCGGCACATTTCATGGGTATGCCACAATTCTTCATCCGGAATATTGTCAATCATGGTCTTGTGCTTCTTGGAACACTGGATTTCCATCCAGCCGGGGCTCAGGTAATGATCGAACAGCACTTTGTTGCGTTCGGCTATCCAGGAAGCGACATGGACGCCGTTGGTGATGTGCGAAATCGGGATTTCGTCAATCGGGCGTTCCGGCCACAAATCTTTCCACATCTTTCTGGCGACTTCACCGTGCAGCCGGCTGACGCCGTTGGTGAAATTGGCCATGCGCAGCCCGAGAATGGTCATTGACATTTCATGCGAATCTTTATTCTGCGGCGGCATGCCCCAGTTAAGCACCCGGTTGACGTCAATGCCCATTTCGGTCATCAGAACTTCAAGATACGGCTTTAACAGGCCGACTTCAAACACTTCGTTGCCGGCGGGAACCGGCGTGTGGGTAGTGAAGATGTTGGAACGCCAGACAATTGTCACCGCGGTATCAAAATCCACCTTCTGTGTATGCATCAGATATGCGATGCGGGCAAGACTCAGGAACGCGGCATGGCCTTCGTTCATGTGGCATACCGCCGGTAAATAGCCCATTTTAACCAGGGCCTGGAAACCGCCGATGCCCAGCAGCAGTTCCTGATGCAGCCGCATGCGCTTGTCTCCGCCGTAAAGCCGCCAGGTGATCTCCTTGAAGTCCGGAGGATTCTCCGGAATTTCAGTGTCAAGAAGAATCAGCGGAATATTGCCGACATTCATTTGCCAGACTGCGGCTGTGACTTCACGGTCAAGCAGGCGGAGTTTAACATTAACCTCGTTGCCTTCTTTATCTTTGGCACGGGTTACCGGCATGTAATTAAGTTCATTTTCAGGGTAGCGTTCATTCTGATACCCGTTGCTGTCAAGCTGCTGCTTGAAATATCCCTGACGGTAAAGCAGGCCGACGCTGACGAGCGGCAGATTCAAATCGGATGCCGCTTTCAGATGGTCGCCGGCCAGTACGCCCAGGCCGCCTGAATAAAGGCGCAGGCTTTCGTGAATTCCGTATTCCAGCGAAAAGTAGGCAGTGCGTCTTTCATCAATGCCAATATCCTGCTTGACATGCTTCCGGTAGATTACTTCGACATTCTTGAGGATTTCCAGAAAACCCTTGTCATGGGCGAGCTCTTCAAGATGCTCCTGGGACACCAGATTAAGAAACAGACGGCTGTTGCCGTGAACCGCGCGCCAGAGCGAAATATCAATCCGGCGGAACAGTTCGATGGCTTCATAATTCCAGCACCACCACATATTGAACGAAAGCTCGTCCAGAAAACTGAGCTGCTCGGGAATTTTCGGATTAACGTTAAAAAGTTTTAATTTTTCCATAATTTATTCTTTCCATAAAGGTTTTCCGGAATTGTACCGGCAATCCGGACTATAAACAGTTGATTGTCAGGTTTTACATCAGCAAAAATAATACTCCTGTGTTTGCAGGCTTAAAACCCTCCTGAAAAATCGAAAATACTGTGTTTTAGAACACAGAAACAGCTTAAATCTAACACTATGCATACAATACCTGACAGTCACGGATAGTTCAAATCCGCTTCCGCCTGATTTTATCAAATATTAGAGAATGGTCCCGGTCAGCAGACAATCCATGACGAGACTCCGGGCAATAATCAGCCATCCGGACAAATTACCGGTAAATCAGATCAATGTCGTTGTGATTTGGAGAATCTCAGTCAACAGTGATGACACTGTTGAGAGTTCCCATTTCATTCGGCCTGAAATTGGGATTGCCGGGATCGACACACCAGGTGTCGTTGATGAAATATTTGTATTCGTAAGTGCCGGCGCCAAGCATCACCGCGCACTGGAAAATACCATTGTTTTCCTTGTCGGCAAGCTGCTTTTTGGTGCAGTCCCAGTCATTGAAATCGCCGGCGATAAACACGCTGCTGCCGGGTTTGGTCTGTACTTCAAACACGACTCTTTTGCGTCCTGACGTTGAAGCGGTTTTCACGATCTTCTTGGTTGCCATTTTCTGTTCCTCCTAGTTATATTTTAATCCGCATTCCCCTGTATCCCGTGCGGAACTCCCTTTAACTTGATCTGTCCATTATGCCGGCGGGTAAAAAACCGCAAAATCATGGCATAATCTTCTTAATTATTGCTAATATATCATAAATTTTAAAGATTTCTATTTTAAAACTAAAATCTTATAAACTCTGAACAATTCCGTAATACCCCAGGCCTGTGCGCCGCAGCCGCGCCAGTTGTGCGGCGAATCGCCGTCCAGAATTTCCGGCGTATGGCAGGGAACGCCGCTGTTGATTATTTCCGAGGCCGACATCAGCAGCGAAGCGGCGCGGGAACGGCATTTTCCGCCGCCGGTCATGTACAGCGCTTCGCAGTACGCAGGAAACGGCCAGGTCCATGCGGTGCCGTTATGATATGCCGGTTTGCGCCTGGTGTCTTCATCGCCTTTATACGTTCCCCAGTAAGGTCTGGACGGATCATTGAGCAGCCCCCCGTGGTGAAATACCGGCAGCGGATACTTGACCGGCCGGTCGGCCAGGGTGCGGATGGCGCCGGGTATGATCAGTTGCTCGCAGGCGGCAAGAATTGACAGCCGGAGTTCGCGCCCGGCAACCATGCCCAGCGTGACCGCAAACAGTTGATTGGAACGGCAGGCGTCGTCAGCGGTTGCGCGCCGCGCCGGAGTCCCCGGACGGGCATGGAGGCAGTCGCTTAAATATCCCCGGTCTTTCAAATAAAAAAGCTCGATGAAGTTTTTACTGACTTTTTCCTGCAGTTCGGCCCAGTCGCCGTCCGGGTCTATTTCGGATAGCAGTTGCAGCGCGGCATGCCAGAGCGCCTGGATTTCCACCGGATAGCCTTCCCGGGGCGTTCCCGCCGGATAATTGGTGTCCATCCAGGTGAAATGGGAAGGGCTGAAGACAAGGCCGGTTTCAGCATCCATGATTATGCCGTTCGGCGTACCGCCGCGGTAATGCCTGCCGATTGAAATGAGTATCTGCCGCAGCGTCCGTCCGCCGCAGTCTTCGTCAAGAATGTAATTGCCGCCTGCCGCTTTGATATAATCCGCGACGGCGGTGAAAAACCACAGCGGCGCGTCGCTGGTCTCGCGATTGGACACATCGCCGCCACGGATGACGTTGGGGATGGTGCCCTGACGTTCAAATTTGGCGAACTGGCGGCAGATATCCCTGGCTTCGGTCATGTATCCGGCGGCAATCAGGCCGCGCAGGCAGATCAGCGTGTCTCTGCCCCAGTCCAGGAACCACGGATAACCCGCGATGACGGTCTTCGAATCATCCCGTTTCACCACGAAATGTTTGATGGCGCGCAGCATGGCGTCCTCCGGATTCATGATTTCCGGCAGCGTCACCCCGTTTGCGGTAATGGGCTCGGTTTCCGGCGCGGCCAGATTGATTCCGGCGGAAAGCGTTGTCGATTCCCCGCCGCCCAGTTGCAATTCAAAAAATCCCGGGCTGAACAGGTCGGTATGCGATTCCAGGCCGCGTTCCGCCTCCAGCGGCAGCGCCGCCATGTAATGCCATTCCGGCTGGCAGGTGAAAGTTCCGGACGAAAGCCGCATCGTCAGATTGCGCTGTCCGGACGGATTGAAGTCGAATCCTCCCGGCTGCTGCCGCACTGCCGCCGGGAACGCGTTTTCCGGGCCGGTATGGGCTTTGGTCACTTCATGATTGCAGCGGTCTTCAATGTCCGGCCGCAGAATAAGTTTGATTTTGTTTTCGTCCATGAGCGCGGTGTCGCCGTCATCCCGCGCCGGAGGACGGTAAAAATGGAGCTGGACATAGTTCTTGTCTTCGGACATTTCCAGAGAAAGCTGGAGCTGGATCGTTTTGCCCTGGCCGACCGGCACGCTGAACAGCCATTGCACTGAATTGTCCAGCCCGGCGGTAAACCTCAGCAGGCAGCCCGGAGTTATTTCCTGCGAATAGTCGCAATATACGGCCCAGATACGGCAGCGGGTGAACATCACGGAACGGTCAACCGGAAATGCCCGGTTGCAGTTGCCGGCCAGGATCGCGTCATATTTGCTGGTGAGCGTACCCCAGGCGCCGCGCACCTGGCTCATGCCGCCCAGGTCATTCGTGCACAGCGCGTAAAGATCGTGTCTGCGGGTTTCCTTGCCGGTATAAAGTGTTCTGAACCGCGCCTTCTCCGGACTGCACAGCAGCAGCAGCGCGCCGTGCGACAGGATCACCTGATGATCCTCGAAAGAGGTTATTTTTATTTGCAGATGCTTATTGACGTCAACTCTTTTGCAAAGCGGCTGGATAATTGTGAAATGCCCTTCACCGGACAGCGGCAGGCTTTCCGAGAAGCGCAGCGTGGTTTCGCCGTCCTTGATTTCCGCCCGGAACGGATGCCGCGACCAGACTGCCAGCAGATGCTCCTCCGGAATCATGACGGTGCGGCGCTGGTCGATGCCGTCGTGCCAGTTTACCACCGGCGGCAGATCCATGCCGAATAATTCCGCACAGAGCGCGGCGGGGTCTTTTCTCAGCAGTTCCGTCAGCCGGTTTAAATCGCCGCTGTGGCGGCTGATGTCGCCGAATCCTTCCGCCCGGGTGATGATCTCCAGCAGCATTGTCCGGAAACGCTGCTCAAGAATCCGTTCAGGAACTGTACGGTGCTGCAAAGACAGCGCTTTATTCAGCAAATCGTAATCGGCGCCGTCGGAGGAAAGACAGTAAACCTTGCCCGGCGGCAGTGCGCAGCGCAATCCTTCGCCCAGGTTTTCGCAGAAAATCTTTTCCCCGCCGATGAGATCGGTAAAACCGTCATGGGGAACATCAAACCGTTTCTTCGTCCAGTGAACGGCATTGAGCGATTTTTCATCCAGATTGACCAGGATCAGCAGATGTTTCCCGCCGTCAGCCGAAGTCCGGGCCAAAGCCAGGCTGTTCTCATGTCCGGTTTGAATCAGTTCAAGCCTGGCTCCGGCATGAAACGCCGGATGGATTTCCAGCAGAGTTTGCAGCCGGCGGAGAAATTCCACCTGGTTGTCTTCGCTGCCCCAGCTTATCGGCTCCGCATCGTGGACGTCCACTTTCGCTTCCGCGAACCACTCCACGCCGTTGGTAAAGCCGAACGCGCCGTTCTGCGAAAACAATGCGCACAGCGCGTTGCGCATCATGGAGTAGCCTTTGGAACGCGCCGCCAGGCGGCCGTTGTCGTGAGTTTCGGAAAAATGCACCTGGAGCCCTTTAGCATATCCGGCATTGACGGACCCCGGCAGATAGTTGGCTATCTGGTGGCGGTCGTAGTTCTGGAACAATTCCGAATATGCCCAGTTCAGTCCGGCGCTGGCAAGCAGACGCTCGGTCACCCGCACCGGGCCGCCCAGCCCTTCCAGCAGAAAAATCGTTTCAGGATACTCCGTCCGGACTTTGGCGACGATATATTCCCACGCTTCGTAAGGCAGCATATAACCCGCGTCGCAGCGGAAACCGTCAACGCCTTTGCGGCACCAGAATAAGAAAACTTCAGCCATCAGCGCATGCACTTCCGGCTTTTTGTATTCCAGTTTGCAGAGGTCGGCCCAGGTCACGCCCCAGGCGCCAGGCGAGACGAAAGTCCCGTCATCTTTCCGGACAAACCAGTCGGGATGATCAATCTGGACTTTCGACGCCCATCCGGTATGGTTGACCGGAATATCAATAAACAGCCGGGCGTTGCGGGCATGAACCGCATCAATCAGTTCGCCGAACTGCTCCATCGGCGTGGCTTTGACGTCAAATTCCGCATAAGCAGGATTCACATTGAAAAAATCCAGCGCCGCAAACGGGCTGCCGAAACGTCCCATCCGGGCATAAGTCGTCGGTTCCGGGTGGACGGGCAGCAACTGGATGATCCGGCTTCTCAGCTTGTCGGTGATCAGATCAAGATTGCGGATCACCTGCCGGAAAGTGCCGGATGGCGGAATTACGGCGTAGCCTTTTTCATCCAGCAGGCTGACCGAGTCGGACTCTTTCTGCCGCATCGTCCGTCCGGCCAGGTTGGGGCCGAACTGCCGGACAAACAGCGTGTACATGGTATTGGCGCAAACTTCGGATGAAGGCTCCACTTTGATTTTGGTGTTTTCGCCCTTGACCCATATCGGCCGTTCGGCGCCGTTTTCCAGAAACCAGGCTTTGGCTTCGAAACATCCGACTTCCACCAGCGGCAGCGTGATTTTGAACTGGGTGTCGCTGATGCGCGACATCGCGAGGTCATGCCAGTCCCTGGCCAGCACCGCCTCCTCTTTTTCGGTATGGGCAATGATTTCCTGGCGGCGCACCGCCGCGCAGCCGATATTGGTGCGCAGAAAGGCGTTCCCCTGCATCGGATAGTCCAGTTCCAGGTTGAACTCCAGGCAGTCTCCGCATTGTTGCAGTAATTCTCTATTGGGCAATGGTGTCTGTTTCAAAATTCTGAGTCCTGTCGCTAATATTTTATAATTGACCAGCCGGGACAATGTGCCGCAGCGGCCATTTGCTCCCAATGAAAATTATCGCGATTCTGCGATTAGTCAACAGCGGATTCCGGAATTTATATCCGGCACTGCTGCCAGTGCGGAATGTTAATAACAATTATCCCGGTAGTTCTGGTAGTTTTGACCGGCTTCAATCGGAGCATCAGCTTATAAATGAATTTATCCGATAATGTCGGAGCGTTAGCGTCGCGGAATATTAATAGCCCGAAATTCCGTAAATAAATTTAACCTCCAGCGGAGCGACATATTGACCGCGATATTCCAGTCAAGAAAACACCAGCGCGAAAATCTAACCCCGATTTTTACAATTTATTTTAAATCAATAAAATTTTGTGATTAAACAGTTAAGTCGCCATCGGTTCCACGTCAATCGTAATGGAGTAGCAGCGCTCCACCCGGCACATTATCTGGATCATGCCGATAATCATGAAGCTGGTAATGGCATTGGCTATGCTGAAGACAATGGCACCGGTTTCCATATTCAAATTGACTGTGATAATGACTTGAGTCACCCACAGACCGAGCGCCAGCAGATATGTGGCCCCCGCTACGATCAACATGCCGTGATGCGGAATACCGTTGCGCGGCATGGTTCCGTTATGCGCCCGCGCCATGTCGTTGCTGATGCCGCACTTCAACCAA
>Ga0172379_10004769_pt1 | contig 19629 bp, 32 predicted proteins | sample GrowelOW334metaG_FD_119756 | JGI IMG/M metagenome (GOLD analysis project Ga0172379, IMG submission 119756) | Groundwater microbial communities from an aquifer near a municipal landfill in Southern Ontario, Canada - Groundwater well OW334 metaG | ecosystem: Environmental > Aquatic > Deep...
AGTTACTGTGTTTAATTTTTGCATACATACCCCCAGTTTACCACTGAAGAAGACCAAAGATTCTAGGCCAGACCGTTAGTAAGGGGGAGATGTCCCGAGAGAAGTCGAGGGACAGAGGGGGTATTTTTATTTTATCTCTAAATCTATTTCTTTATTATCCCTGACCACTTTAAGTATTATCTTGTCGCCTAAGCGATAATTTTGCAGAATAGCTGTAATTGTCCGATCCTTGGTAACAGCGTCATTATTGATCGACACAATGCGATCTTTAGCTTTGAGACCGGCCTTGTAACTAGGACTATTAAGCAATACCGCTTTATTCAAAACAGCATTGTAGATATAGTTACCTTTTTGCTCTAAACCGCTATTATTTTCCAAATCAATATAGCTGATGCCCCAAATCGGTCTTTCGGTGTTGTCCAATAAATGTTTGACGGCCTGCTTCAAATAATCTGCTGGTAATAAAACTGTTTGCTGATTTATTTTATAACTCAAGCCAATCAAATCGCCTTTTAGATTAAAATATGGGGAAGCCGTACTAAGATTGTTATCATTCAAATCAGCTAACTGATAATAATAATCAATGCTATCTGTGGATAAGTACGCGCCAGTGGTAAAATGTATGTTGCCCAATACCGCTGTGCTAAAACTATGGTTTAAACTGTTAGCTAATTCTTGGTCAGTAAAAATCCTCTCCCCAACCTTCACTCCTTCGGTCAGCTGAAAATTGACCGCTAGGAGATTGCTGGCTTTGATCTTGACAAATACTGCTCCAGAAAAAGCATCTTTTTTTATTTGATCAATATCATAAACCTTGTCATTGATAACTACTTTGGTTTGAGCGGTCAACAAAGCTTGATCAGTGGTCATCAGCCAACCATCAGAAGTCACGGCCACAGCTGAACCCAAATAGTCAGCTCGATCAAATATTGACCCATCAAGACCCACTATCACCTTACCCGCCCGATACAAGCCGGCGATGCTAGCATCGTATTTGTTAGCCACCGAAGTTAAGGGCTGTTCCAAGTTTATCTTGATATCTGGCTGATTGGATAAAAAGGTTAAATTGGACGGAATCAACCACTTACCAACTAAATATCCCCCAAAACCAGCTGCTAGCCCAAAAATCACGGCCAACAAGGTCAAGCTAACCAGCGATGGTGGTCGCTCAGTAGTTGGCCTGACAAAGTGTTCTTTTTTTTCTTCCATATAATATATTTTTATAAAATAATATACAATGAGCTAATTAATAAAAAAATTGTCACTATTAAAATAATAAAAATCGGCCATTTAACTTTTTTCTTTTCATCCAAAGACAGGGTAATAAAATAATAAAACCACAAAACCAAAAGTGTGCCGGCTACATAAAAACTAACCGGCAAAAAATAAACTACTGCAAATACCTGGGCAAAAAAGAAAATGCTCAGTGCCCAAAAAAGCCAACCCCGCTGTTTGCTGGCACCAAACAAATCCTTGGCCATGGAAAAAACAACCAGTACCACTAATAACACTAAATAATAAAAATCCAGACTTAAAAAAATAATAAGTGAATAACAGCTGGCCACAAAAAACCATAAATTCAGGACATACCAATATTTTTTAAAAGCCAAATACTCTACTTGACTAGGAGCCAAATAATTCTTGAAGTAAGCTTTTAGCATCCACCAAATAAACACCCACAAAAAACAAATAACAATGGCTGATAAATAACGGGCAGTGGAATTTTTGAGCATTAATAAGAAAGTAAACTGCCCTAGATAAATTACCAAAAAATTAAACCACTGTAGTTTATGGCGCCAAAAATTGTAGCCACTAGTTAAAATAGCTGTCAAAATAATACTTAATAATGACAAAATAACCCAAACTAGCAATCCTTTTTGAGTATAGAAAAAAATGCACCAAGCTAATAGTAAAAATAAGGGGTTTAAAATGTAGGCCGCAGATTTAAACATTGTTTTTCATTATTTTGATAATTTGACTAAGTGGATCATCTAACTCAGGCAAGGTGCTCTTCAGCTCTTCCAAAATGCCCATAGCCTTGGTAATCTGCGTCAAATCTCTACTTTCAGTATACTTGGTCCAAAGAGAAAAAGCCATGTAAAGAGGTAAATGATAATCACCTATTGAGCGATCGCTACTTTTGATATTAAACAAAAAATCTTTAGTTTTGACAATATTTTGTTGCTTGGGATCAGAGATTACTTGCTCTAACTTTGGTCTAACTACTTTAAGATATTGATTTTTGTTTTTTATTGTTTGATCAGCGGCCAAAAATCTAAAAACAACTATTACTACCACTAATAAAAGTACTGGAAAAATAAAAAGCCAAATATTTTTTTTGCTTATTTTTTTAATTGAAAGCATCTTGATTCACAAATTTCTCCCATTGATTATTGGCTTCTGACCAGACAAATACCTCCAAGTGGTGCACAAAATTTTCCGGATCATAAACGTATTCTACGCTAACACTTGAGCCAATGCGGTTGGAAAAGCTGGTTTTTTTATCCAAAACTCTGGGACTTTTTACAAAGCATAGCTTAATCTTACCCATAGGGCTTGAAAATTCTACAACTTCTTGGCTACCATGGTCAAGCTCCTCTTCGTACTCGTCTTCCAGAGCAAATTTTTCCTTTATTTCCTGCTTCAATTCCTTCCATCTTTCGGGCATCATAAGTTAAAAGTTAATATTTTTGTATTCCAAGCTATCGCCAACTTTTAAGCCATATTGGTCCGCCAAACCGCTATTTATCTCCAAAACCCTGTTTACGGGCTCAGGTGAGCTGTAAATAAGCAAATCTTTGTCTTCTGCACCAGCCAATGGCACTGGCATATTTTTCTCAATACCAACTACTTTATCGTCATTGATCCATAACAAATCGATATTAAATTTCATATCTAGCATCCAAAAATGCAAATCCTTTTTCTCGGCATAAGCAAAAAGCATTCCGTTTTCCGTGTTTAAACTTTGGCGAGCGGACAGGCCTTGTCTTTGCGTGGCTGGGTCAGTGGCTACTTCCACAAAAAAAGTTTTGTTATTGATAATAATTTGCGACGCATTATCAGCTTCTGTATTAATATTTTGATTGGATTTATTTGTTGGCTCTGTATTTTTAAAATTTTTAACTACATTGGTGTTGGATATTTTTAACCAAATCCCAGCCACAAATAAAATAAAAATAACAAAAATAACCAACCATTTATAATTTTTCATACTTTTTTTGCAAATAACTGTTTATTTTATAATTAAAAAGCAACAAAAATATAACGAATAATAATAAAACAATAATTTTTATTTTGGTGCTAAAAAAAATAGCTATGGTACCAAAACACAGACTAAGAAAAGATAAAAATAACACAATCTGTGGCTGACTTAAGCCCGCTCGTCGCAACTTAAAATGCAAATGCTCATTGTCACCCTGCCAAATTGATTTTTTCTGCCTGAGACGACGCCAAATAACCAAAACCACATCAATAATCGGCGCGCCCATAACCAACAAGGCCGTGGCTATCTTGCTACCCGATATAATGGCTAGTACTCCCAAAGAAAAACCAATAAAAGTACTGCCACCTTCACCCAAAAAAACTTTGGCTGGATGCCAATTCCATAGCAAAAATCCTAACAAGCTACCAGCTAGCGCCAAGCTCAAAAATGAAGTAGTAGAATATTTGACATCCCAAGTCAGACTGACAATAAATATCATCAGAGTGGCTACTAAGCAGACACTGGAAGCCAAACCATCAATGCCGTCCAACAGCTTGGTGGTATAGGTCATGCCCAAAAGCCACAAAAAAGTCAAAATCAAACTAAAATATCCAAACCAAACTTTATCAATATACAAAATACCACCCAAAGGATTGGTAATATAGCCAATATGCAAGCCACAAGACATAATAATCACAATAGCAATAATTGGGCCCAGCAATGACTGCCAAGGCCTCAAAGATAGCTTGTCATCTATTAAGCCGCTTATAATCAACACTAAGCCAGATGCAAAAAGACCTATTAAAATTTGTGGCGCTATTTTATTGTCAATCAAAAAACCCTGATTGGCTAATATGGTTACTAAAATAAATACTGCCAAAAAAATAGCCGTACCTCCGCCAAAAGGTATGGGCTTACTGTGTATTTTACGTGGATTACTTTTGGGGTCATCTACTAAATTAATTTTTTTGGCTAAGCGAATATAAAAAAAAGTAAAAACTAAGGATAAAACAAACCCCGCAAAAAAAATTAACAAATAATTATAACTTAGATTCATTCTGTGTTAAAAATGTTTCTAAAATTGCCGCGGCTGAATATTTATCTAAATCTTTTTTTATTCCCTGTTTAACATACAATTGCGAAGTAAAACTTTCATCCACCACATAAACGGGCACGCTAATATTTTTTTGACAAAATTTAATAAAATTATTAGTGACACTGGATCGCTCATTAGCTTGACCAGACAAACTAGTTGGCAAACCGATTACTAAACCATCAATCTGTTCGCTTTTTATGATTTTTTCTAGCTCAACTTTTGTATTTTCTTGGCTAATATTAGCCAAAATCTTGTAGGGAACGGCAATGCTCCCAAGCTCACCCAAAGCTAGGCCAATATTTTTGTCGCCAAAATCAATACCTAAATATTTTTTATTTGCCATAATTATTCGGTTAAAATCATGCAACCATCATCAGTCACTACTACGCTGTGCTCAAAATGCGCTGACAATGAACCATCTTGACTGTTGACATTCCAATTATTGTCAGCCACTGCTATGCGGTGATCCCCACCCATAATAATCATTGGCTCAATAGCCAGCACCAAACCCGGAAACATCTTGGCTAATTTTTGGCCAGTGTCATAATTTGGTATCAAAGGATCTTCGTGCACAGCGTGCCCTACTCCATGGCCAGCTAAATCTTGCACAATACCATAGCCATGTGGCTTGATAAATTTCTCTATAGCACGACCAATCTCTTCCAAGCCCTTACCTGGACCGACTTGGCTAATAGCTATTTCTAGCGCTTTTTTTGTGACTGTTATTAACTGCTGGGCTTCTTTGGATATTTTACCAACACCGACCGTCAAAGCCATATCAGTGTACAAACCTTTGTATTTCAAGCCCAAATCCAGACCCACAATATCGCCTTCTTGCAATGGTTGTTTGTTTGGTATGCCGTGTACCACTGTCTGATTGATTGAAACGCATAAAGCATTGGGAAAACCACGGTAATTTTTGAACGAGGGTTTGGCTTTGGCTTCAACAATCAGCTTTTCGGCTAATTGATTCAGCTCTAAACCGCTAATTCCCGGCTTAACTTCTTCTGCCACAGCGTGCAGTATTTGACTTAATATTTTGCCACCCTCTTGGAGTGTGGCAATTTCCAAATCTGTCTTTTTAGCCAGCATGCTCTTTCAAATAATTGATGATTAAATTAGAAACATCAAAAATTGAACCACGACCGTCTATCGCTGCTAATTTATTTTGCTGTTGATAGTAAGCCAAAAGTTTTGAAGTTTCTTGTCTATAATAATTTAATCTCTTGCGCACCAAATCTTCTCGATCATCTTCACGAAAATGAAGTGGCTCATGACATATTTCACAACGCGAATCTAGCCCAGAGGGATGATGTTCTATGTGATAGACATGGCCATTAGGACAAATCCTACGCCCCACTATGCGTTGTATAGCTAGCTCATCAGGAATATCAATATTAATTACTAAATCAACCAAGTAATGCTGATCAAGATTTGAGGCCTGATAAATTGTACGAGGGAAACCATCTATCAAAAAACCTTTTTTATAAACAGTTTTTTTCAGCTCATCTAAAATTAACGAAATCATCAAATTATCTGGTATCATTTCGCCATTATTCACAAAACTGCCGATTTTGTTGCCTAACTCGGTTTTTTGCTGGATGGCTGAGCGAAGTATGTCGCCAGCCGCCAAGGACTCAATGTCTAAATAATCAGTAATTACTTGGCATTGTGTGCTTTTTCCTGATCCTTGGGGTCCTAATAATACTATTTTGCTTATTTTTTTGTTGGCCATTTATTTGTTATTATGTTCAAATTATAGCAAAATGATGGACTTTACTCAATCAAAAATCCCCGCGTCAGACGCGGGGATTTTTATGTCTATTAAAAACCTTCGTAATCTCTCATTACCAATTGAGCGTCAATCTGCTTGACTGTTTCAATGGCTACAGAAACAACGATCAATAAACTAGTGCCACCAAAGGCAATAGTGGCCACATTGGTTACTGAAGGGATGATATTTGGCAAAATAGCAATCAAACCCAAGAATATTGCCCCCACCAACACCACTCTATTCATAACCATATTGAGATAATCAGAAGTTGGTCGACCGGGTCTGATACCAGGAATAAAGCCACCCTGTTTTTGCAAATTTTCAGCTATCTGCTGGGGCTTGAAAATAACTGAAGTATAAAAATAAGTAAAAATAACTACTAGCAAAAAATAAACTACGTTGTGAAACATCCGTCCTTGGAAGGTGTCAATGATCCATTGTGAAAAATTGGCCATCCACAGCACGCTGGATTTTAAGAAAAATTGAGCAATCATTGGTGGTACCAAAACAACTGATACCGCAAAAATGATTGGAATCACTCCGGCTTGATTGACTCTCAAGGGCAAGTGAGTGTTCACTCCACCGACACTTCTAGTGCCCACCATGTGGCGAGCATAAGAAACAGGAATATTTCTTTGTCCCTCAGTAATCAAAACAACAGCCGCAATAGTAACCAAAGCAATTACTACAAAAATTACTAAATTTAATACTTGAGAATTATCAAAAGCAATAAAAGTATTGCGTATAGTAGTAGGCAAACCACTAACAATACCAGCAAAAATTATTAAAGAAACGCCATTGCCAACATGCTTTTCGGTAATCAATTCGCCTAACCACATCAAAAACAATGTGCCAGCTGTAATCAGCACCAAGGTTGTCACCAGCTCCATGCTGGTCATATCACCCAAAAGCCGACCTTGGGTCTGACTGGATAAAAGTCGGATGTAGCTATAGGCCTGAATCAAGGCCAAGGGTACAGTCAATAATCGAGTATATTGATTTAACTTTTGCTGGCCATACTCGCCCTCTTTTGATAAGGCCTCAATCTTTGGCACTATCATGGCCAACAACTGTATAATAATGGAGGCCGTGATGTAAGGCCCGACTCCCAACATAATTACTGAAAAATTTTGCAAAGCGCCGCCAGAAAACATACTCAAAAGACCTAATACTTGGTTGCCTTCAAGATAAGTTTTTAACTCAGCCACATTGACACCAGGCACTGGTACATGAGCGGCAATGCGATAAACTACCAACAAAGCAGCCACATACAAAATACTCTTACGAACATCCTGGGCCTTCCAAATTTGTTTTAATTTATCTAGCATAAGCTTTTATTATTCCTTCTTTTTTGGCACTTCCTTTTTGATTGTCACCACAATAACTTTGCCACCAGCTTCTTCGATTTTCTTTTTAGCTTCCTTGGAAAAAGCATTGGCTTCAATAGTCAACTTCTTGGTCAAAGCACCAGTGGATAATATTTTCAAACCATTACCTATACTCATAATCACGCCTTTTTTGAGTAAAATTCGAGCATTAACTTTATCGCCATCCTTAAATAAATTATTCAGGACACGAACATTGACTGTAGCAAACTTGGGATGCATGGAGTGAAATCCTTTGGACTTTGGTATACGCATCAAATAAGTACGCATACTACGCACAGCAATACCGACTCGTCCGCCTGATCTAGCTCTTTGGCCTTTCATACCGCGAGTAGAATAATTACCGCGACCAGAACCAGAACCACGACCGACTTTCTTGCGGCGATGAGTAGAGCCCTTTGATTTTTGTAAATTGCTTAGAGTCAACATAATTATTTTTCTTTATTAGCGACAATTATTTCATCGGCTGACACGATTTTCTTGACTTCGCCGGTTTTAACTTTGATACTTCTTGATTTTGGCACAAAAGAAGACAAGGCCTTCAAGGTAGCACGAGAATTATTAATCTTATTGCCAGCGCCTAAAATTTTGGCTGTTGCATCCTTGATGCCAGCTAAGTCTAAAATAATACGAACTACGCCACCCGCTTTGATACCACTACCTTTTTTGGCTGGTCTAATCATAATTCTAGCTGATTTCTCTTTGACTGTCACGGCGTGTGGAATAGTGCCGTCAACAATAGTGACCTTGGTCAAATGTTTTCTGGCTTGGGTCACAGCTTTGGCAATAGCCGCTGAGACATCAATACCTTTGGCTAAACCCATGCCAACTCTGCCTTTACGATCACCAATAATCATACAAGCTCGGAATTTCATTCTTTTGCCACCAGCCATCACGCGAGTAACTCTAGCCAAGTCTACAATCCTCTGCTCAATATCATCACTTGGCTTATCAGAGCCACGACGCATTGGACGCATACCTGGTTTTGGACGATGCATCATCGGCCTTGCTGGTGCCTTGGCTTGACTAGCGACTGGGCTAGCCACGCTGTTTTCTTTTTTGTTATCTACAGTATTCATAGCTTAAAATTTAATTCCTGCTTTTCTTAAACCCTCGGCTAAAGATTTTACTCGACCATGGTATTTATAAGCGCCACGATCAAAAATTATTTCATTAATTTTCTTTTCACTTAGCTTCTTACCCAAAAGTTCTCCCAAGGCCAAGGCCTTGACCATTTTTTTGGCGTCGGAGCTTGTCAATTCTTTATCTGAAGCAGCTACAATAGTAACGCCTTTAACATCATCAATGGCCTGAGCATAAATATGACTCAAACTTCTAAAGACAGACAAACGGGGCTTTTTGGCTGATCCTGACATCTTGGCCCTTGTCCTTATTTGGCGTCGCAAATATTTTGCTTGTTTTACTTTATTCTGATCTTTCATAACTGTAATTCACTTATATTTATGACTTGACTACTTTACCGGCCTTGCGGCGGATAACTTCGTCAGTATATTTTATACCCTTGCCCTTGTAGGGTTCTGGCTTTTTAATATCTCTAATCTCAGCGGCTGTTTGACCAACTTGTTGACGATCAATGCCGGATACTTTGATAACATTTTTTTCAGTTTCAATAGTCACACCCTCTACTGCTTGATATTCTACTGGGTGTGAAAAGCCAACATTAAGTACTAATTTTTTACCCTGCATGGCTACTTTGAAACCAACTCCATTAATTTCTAGTGTTTTTATAAAGCCATCAGTAACACCAACCACGGCGTTATTAACCAAAGCTCGGCTCAAACCCCACAAGGCCTTTCCTTCTTTGGTTTCAGCAGTTTTCAGCACAAAAGTCAGCTCTTGGTCTTTGAGTTCAGCACTAATGCCCTTTGGTAATTTTACCATTAAGTTACCTTTAGGGCCTTTGACTTTGACAGTTTGACCACTCTGATAGTCACCCTCGACTACAACCTGCACAGAGCTTGGTAAGGTGATTAATTTTTTTCCAATTCTTGACATATATTTATTATTACCAGATTTCAAACATTAATTCGCCACCAACATTACCCTGCCTGGCTTCTTGAGTAGTAAGCAGACCTTTTGAGGTAGAAATAATAGCGGTACCAAAATTATTCAAAACTTGAGGAATCTCGCGACCAGAAATATAAATTCTTTGGCCAGGTTTGGAGATTTTTCTAATATGGCGGATGGCTGGACCTTCATCAGAATATTTTAATTCAATCTTTAAGTAATTAAAATTTCCAACTTTAACTTCAGCTACACGACCAATGTAGTTTTCTCGCTCTAGAATTTTGGCAATACTTAATTTTATCTTGGAAGTAGGAATAAGCACCTCTGGCTTATTTACCAAGACAGCATTGCGAATTCTAGTTAACATGTCGGCGATAGGATCTGTCATATGTTATCTGGTTTCAAATTTGTTATATTTATATGAATAATAATTACCAACTTGATTTAGTCACGCCGGGTAACTCACCTTTTTCGGCTAGTTCCCTGACGCAGATGCGGCACATATTAAACTCTCTCATATAAGAGCGATTGCGACCGCAACGCCAACAACGACGAACAATTCGGGAAGAATATTTTGGCGTTTTTCTTGATTTAGCTTTTTGCGCTTCTGTTGCCATATTAATTATTTCTTATTTTTCTTAAAAGGAAAGCCCAAGTGTGTTAAGAGCACCATAGCTTGTTCATCATTTTTGGCGGAAGTAACAATGGCAATTTCCAAGCCGTGTATTTTATCAATATCTTCCATGCCAATTTCTGGGAAAACAATATGCTCTTTGAGGCCGATAATATAATTGCCATGACCATCAAAGCCCTTTTTCAAATCCAAACCATAAAAATCTCGCAGACGTGGAATGGTGGAGTTGATTAGTTTATACAAGAAGTCATACATTCTTGCTCCCCGTAGCGTCACCTTGGCGCCAATAATATTTCCTTCACGAACTTTGAAGTTGGAAATTGATTTTTTGGCTTTGGTCAAAACTGGTTTTTGGCCAGTGATGCGTTGCAATACTGAGGTACCAAAATCCACCCAATGCTTTTCTTGAGTGGCTTTGCCCAAACCAATATTCAATACCACTTTCTGCACTTTTGGTACAGCCATGATATTAGAAAGACCGAGCTGTTCTTTGATCTTGGCTCTCAATTCTTTATTATACTGTTCTCTTAACTTGTTCATATTATCAATTAATCAATTACTTCCGAACACTTTTTACAAATTCTACTTTTAATTTTTTTATCAACTTGCTCTCCCTTGCCAACTGACAATTTGTAAGCAATGCGACTGGTGTTGCCACATTTGGGACACAACAAAATAATGTTAGACACGCTGATTGGTCCATTGAATTGCACGCGCTGACCCTTTTCATTACTGCGGCGGGGTTTCAAATGCTTGTACATGACATTGACACCATCGACTACTACTTTATTGGAGTCCTTCAAAACCTGGATAATTTTTCCAGTTTTACCTTTGTCTTTGCCTGTTGATATTTTTACTTGGTCATTGACCCTGTATTTTATCTTCATATATTTATAATACTTCTGGGGCTAAGGAAATAATTTTGTTGTAGCCCTTGGCTCTGAGCTCTCTGGCGACTGGTCCAAAAATACGACTACCCAGTGGCTCTTTGGTTTTCTTATCAACTATCACAACGGCATTTTCACTGAATCTGACATAAACACCATTGCTTCGTCTGATTTCTTTTCGTTGTCTGACAATTACCGCGTGCAAAACCTGGCTTTTCTTGACTGGAGCGTGGGGCTGAGCAACTTTGACAACAACATTGATCATATCACCAATGACAGCATATCTTTTTTTGTAGCCACCCAAAACACGGATGCATTGTACTAATTTTGCACCAGAATTATCAGCCACTTGTAGCATTGATCGATGTTGAATCATATCTTTATATTATTTAACCTTTTTAATTACACGCCAGCGCTTGTCCGCTGAAATTGGCCGACAGGCCTCAATCACGATTTTTTCACCTATACGAAACAAATTTTTCTCATCGTGCGCTTTGTATTTTTTGCTCACTTGGTATCTTTTTTTATACTTAGGATGAGCCTTGATTTGGACAACCTTGACTACGACAGTCTTGGCCATTTTGTCACTGACAACTTCGCCAATCAAGCGACGGCGGATAATTTTTTTTGTTGTTGCTTTCTTTTCCATATACAAAATCTATAATATTATTCTTCTTTTTTAGCTTCTACCACTGGTTCTTTAGCCAAACGTCGTTTGTTGAGCTCGGTCAAAGTTTGGGCGATTTCTTTTTTGGCCTGACGCATGGTGCGCACATTTTTCAATTGACTGTTGGCAATACTAAACCTAAATTCACGGACTTTTTTGCGCAAGTCGGCTAAGTGGATTTGCAATTCTTTTTCGGCTAATTTTTGTAATTCTTTCAAGTCCATAAAATTATTTTAATTCCTTGCTTACAAATTTGGTTCTGACTGATAATTTATGTTTGGCCAATTCCATGGCGCGACGAGCAGTTTTTTCATCAACATCTTTTATCTCAAACATAATGGTACCGGGCTTAACAACGGCCACATAGTGGTCAACCGCGCCTTTACCTTTACCCATAGGCATTTCGTTGCCCTTGAGGGTGATAGGCATATCCGGAAAAATGCGAATAAAAACATCACCGCTTCTCTGCATATAGCCAACAATGGCGCGTCGGGCTGATTCAATCTGTCGAGCAGTAACCCAGCCAGCTTGCATACTTTTGATACCATAATCACCAAAACTTAAAGTATTCAAACGAGTGGCCTTACCCTTGATTTGGTCGCCGCGTTGCCATTTTCTATGTTTTGTCTTTTTTGGCGCTAACATAAAATTATTTACTTACTTTCTTTGTAACTTTCTTGATTGGGCCTTTGGCGGTTTGCTTAACTAAGGAATCCAAAGACACGGCTTTTTCTTTATTGAATAATTTAAAGGTTTTTTGTGGCTCTTTGGTGGCCTCTTTTTCTTTGGCTTTTTTATCAAAGTATTCACCTTTATAAATCCAAACCTTGATACCAATCACTCCATAGATGGTCTGAGCAATGCCACGGCTATAATCTATACTAGAGCGGATAGTCTGCAAAGGAATCTTGCCTTGAGTCAATTTTTCAGTACGAGCAATTTCGGCACCGTTCAAGCGACCGGCCACTATGATTTTGACACCTTTGGCTCCGACTTTCATGACTTTTTCAATATTCATCTTCATCACTCTGCGGAAAGGCATCCTTTTTTCCAAATCTTCTCTGATATTTTGCACAATGACATTGGCTGACAAATTTGGCACGGAAACTTCGGTGATGTTGATTTGCAGTTTGGTATTTTTTTCCAAAAATCCACGACGGACTTTGGCCTTGATATCTTCGACACTGCTACCACCGCGTCCGATAATCACACCGGGTTTGGCAGCGCTAATATTAATAACTATTTCTCCTCGGCTTCTTTCAATCTCAATGCGGTCAAGGCTGGCTTCGCGCAATTCTTTGGTCAAAAATTTGCGAATCTTAATATCTTGCTGTAATAATTCAGCATAATCTTTGGAGGCAAACCAGCGTGAACGCCAGTTCTCACTCATGCCCAGACGAAATACTCTTGGATTTATTTTCTTTCCCATATTATTAACCAGTTTTTTGTCTTATACCCTTGGCCTTATGGTCAGGATTTTGATTATCTTTAATTCTTTTCAATGGATTTTTACTTTTCTTTACATCCTTAATAGGCGCTTCTTTAATGTCGGTCTTCTTGTCTACTTTAGTCAAGTCAACTGTTTCTACTGGCTCGGATTTTTTGTCACGGGCTTGAGCTTTGGCGCCAGCTTTCAAAGTCAAAGTCAATATAACCTGACAGGAATGTTTTTTGAAAGCATGAGCGCGTCCAAAAGCTGTTGGCCTCCAACGCTTGGTAGCCATGCCTTCATTGACCATGACGCTCTTGACCATCAGATCTTCAACATTTAGTTCATAACGATCTTTGGCATTGGCTATGGCTGAGCGCAAAAGCTTGAGCAAAACCGGCGCTGATCTTTTTGGCAAGACAGTCAAAATACTTTCTGCCTGATCCACGCTTTTGCCACGCACCGTGTCAGCCACTAGACGCATCTTTTTGGCGCTAATCGTGATTTTAAATAATTTAGCTTTAACCTCAATCATATACTATTTCTTAGATTCATCTTTAGACTGACTTTTGGCCATCTTACCACCATGACTGACAAATTTTCTGGTAGGAGAAAATTCTCCCAAGCGATGACCAACCATATTTTCCACCACATAGACAGCCGTGTGTTCACGACCATTGTGTACGCCAAAAGTAAAGCCAACCATTTCTGGTGATATTGTCGAAACTCTTGACCAGGTTTTGATTATTTTACCTTCCCCGGCTTTGGCATTGGCTACTTTTTTCAATAGCTTGGCGTCAGTGTATGGGCCTTTTTTTAAACTTCTTGACATATGTTTTAGTATAAAGTTGAAAGTTGAAAGTATAAAGTTTTTTATTAAATTCTACCGCGTTTTACTTTTTACTTTCTACTTTTTTACTTGTTACTTATTTTTGGTGCGTCTTTGAATAATAAATTTATTGGAATATTTATTTCCTTTTCTGGTCTTAACACCCAAAGCTTTTTTGCCAGTATAGGTCTTGGGGGCTTTCAAACCAATAGGATTGTGGCCTTCGCCACCGCCATGTGGATGATCCACTGGATTCATGGCTTTGCCTCGGACAGTCGGTCTGATACCGCGATGTCTCATGCGACCAGCCTTGCCCCAACGAATATTTCTAAACTCCGCATTGCTAGGCACGCCAACGCTGCCGGAACAACTAGTTTTAACTATTCTGATCTCGCCACTAGGCATTTTCAAAATAGCTTTTTCACCATCCAGTGAAGTCAAAAGCAGTGAATTGCCAGCTGATCTAGCCAATTTTCCGCCTTTGCCGGTATTGAGCTCAACATTGTGTACCAAAGTACCAGTGGGCATATTGCCCAAAGGCATTCTGTTGCCAATAGACATGGGAGCGGTTTTTTGGGAAGAAATTATTTTGTCACCGACTTTTAATTGATCAGGAGCAATGATGTATCTTTTTTCACCATCTTTGTAAAAAATCAAAGCAATGGTGGTGTTGCGATTGGGATCATACTCCAAGGTGCTTACCACACCAGGAATTTCATATTTGTCTTGCAAAAAATCAACTACCCTAACTAATTTTCTGGCCCCACCACCTTGATGACGCACGGTAATTTTTCCTTGAGCATTGCGTCCAGCCGCGCGCTTTTTGTGATAAACCAAAGATCGCTCTGGTTTTTTCTTGGTCAGATCTTTGCGCACCAACACCGAAGTGTGGCGACGAGCTGGAGTAGTTGGTTTGTATAATTTAATCGGCATAATATTTAGTTAAAAGTTGAAAGTTTAAAGTAGAAAGTTTTTAATTATCGTCGTCGTAACTTTGTACTTTTAACTTGTTACTTGTTACTTTTCTTATATTCCTTCGTATAATTTTATGCTATCGCCTTTCTTCAAGGTAACAATAGCTTTTTTTACTTTCTTAGTTTGTCCGTAATTGCGACCGGATCTGACGGATTTGCCAGCCGAGTTGATTATATTGACGCTGATTGGTCGGACATTATATAACTCTTGAATAGCTTTTTTTATTTCAACTTTGTTGGCGTCTATTGATACTTCAAAAACATATTTATTCAAAGCATTGACCATGGTTGATTTTTCTGAAATCACTGGCTTGACCAAATACTTGGCTGGACGACCAATAGCTTTTAGTGGCTTTAACTCAAGGCCAGCTTTTACTACCTTGTCCTCTTTCTTGACTGGCTTAGCACCGCGCTTGACCAATGTTTTTTCTGCTCTTTTTTTGAATATCGCCATATACTTTATTTTCTATAATGCTCTTGAATCTTGGTAAGTATCGCCTTATTGACTACTAAATATTGATACTTCAACAAATCAACCACATTAAGACTGCCAAAATAAATAGTTTCAATTTTTTTCAAATTCTTGGCAGCCAAATTGACATTGTCTTTGGCGCTAGCTGTCACCAACAAAACTGATTTACCGTTGATTGGCAGTTTCTTCAAAGCACTTTGCAAAGTTTTGGTTTTGGCATCAGCCATATCGTAGGATTCAACCACAATCAATTTTTCATTGGCTAGCTTATCGGTCATAACCATCTTCAAAGCAGCGGCCTTAGCTTTTTTATTAATTTTCTGTGTAAAATTGCGATCAGTAGTAGGACCAAAAGTGACACCGCCTCCGACCCACAAAGGTGAACGGATAGAACCATGTCTAGCGCGACCAGTGCCTTTTTGTTTCCAAGGTTTTCGGCCACCACCACGCACTTCTGATCTGCCTTTGGTATGAGCCAAAGTTTCTCGAGAATTAGCGCGCTGAGCAATCACTACTTGCTGAACAACAATTGGCTTTATTTTGACACCAAAAAATTTGGCATCTAACTTTTCTGATCCCGTGGCTTCACCCTGCCAGTTATATACTTTTACTTTAATATCTGACATATATTTATTCTTTCTTGGCTTCCTCTGTCTCGCCTTTGGTAGATTCTTCAACCTTTACTTCTGGTGTCTCTTCTTTAATTTCGACTTTAGCTTCGGGAGTAGCCACAACTTCTGGCTCAACACTTTCGGTTTTTATTTCGGCTGGAATTTCTTCTGTTTTGTTATCAGCTTCGACTACCACTGGTTTTTCTTCTGTGACTTCGTCTTTAATTTCCACTTTATCTTTCAAAGTCATTTCACCGTCAGCTTTGATCATTAACAAACTATTCTTAGCTCCGGGTACTGCGCCTTTGACGTAAAGCAAATTTTTATCTAAATCAATTTCAATAATTTCTAAATTTTTGAGGGTTACTCGATCACCACCCATGCGGCCACCCATGCGCGTGCCTTTGAAAACATGTTGGACACCGCCTGCGCCGATAGAGCCAGGCATACGCAACTGATCTTTGTGACCATGGGAAGCTGGAGAGCCATGAAAACCATGTCTCTTGACTACACCTTGGAAGCCCTTACCTTTGGACACAGCACTGACATCCAAATAGTCTCCCACTTGGAAGTTGCTGACATCAATCACCTTACTGCGTTCAAAGGAAGCACTGGCATCCACTCGGAATTCTCGCACATGACGAAAATTGTCTAAGCCCTTGAAATGTCCGGCTAGCGGTTTATTTAGCTTCTTTTTGAAGCCAAAACCAACCTGAACAGCTTGGTAACCATCATTGTCCTTGTCTTTGACTTGAGTAACCGTGCAAGGGCCTGCCTCGACAACAGTTACCGGCACCCAAGTGCCATCAGCCAAAAACTTTTGGGTCATGAATAACTTTTTTCCTAAAATAAACTTGGCCATATCTATAATTAATTAAAAATCGCGACTTTATCTTTAAAAAAACTCTTTTTAAGGACAAAATCGCGATAGCTAGCTTAAAAATCTTGGCTAACTCTTGTGTCAAATTTTTTACTATTTAACTCGGCGATTTTTCCCTAAAACGTTTTATCCGGGTCATCACACTTCCCAATATTTTTTGGGGTTATGACAACAGATAAATACATTTTTATTTTATCTCTCGCAAAAGCGAGAACTTACATTTTAATTTCAATATCCACTCCGGCTGGCAAATTGAGATTCATCAAGGAATCAACAGTCTGCGGTGTCGGGTTCAAAATATCCAACATTCTTTTGTGCACTCGCATCTCGTATTGGTCACGAGCATCCTTGTGTACAAAAGTAGATCTCAATACTGTGAACTTTTTCTTCTCAGTAGGCAATGGAATTGGCCCAATAACTTTGGCGCCAGTGCGATCAACTGTATCAATGATGGTCTTGGTGGACTGATCAATGATCTTGTGATCAAAAGCGCGAATCTTGATGCGGATTCTGGATTGGCCTTCTTCTTTGACTTCTTTGGCTTGCATGGAATTGAAATTGTTTTTTTAATTACTTAATGTTCGAATTTTATAATTTAACCCCGCCGCCCAAGATTTGGGCAGGCGGGGAAATAAATTATTTTATAATCTTGGTAACAGTACCAGCACCGACTGTATGACCGCCTTCACGGATGGAAAACTTGGATTTTTCTTCCAAAGCTACTGGGTGGATCAACTTGATATGCAAATTGGCAGTGTCGCCAGGCATAATCATCTCAGTGCCCTCTGGTAAAATAATTTCACCAGTGACATCAGTGGTACGGATATAAAACTGTGGTTTGTAACCCTTGAAAAATGGGGTGTGGCGTCCACCTTCGTCTTTGCTCAAGATATAAATCTGAGCTTCAAACTCGGTGTGTGGAGTAATACTGCCTGGTTTACACAAAACTTGACCTCTTTGTACTTGGTCTTTTTTGGTACCACGCAACAAAATACCAGCGTTATCACCAGCGCGACCTTCGTTCAACTGCTTGTTGAACATTTCAATGCCAGTGACCACTGTTTTTTGGGTATCCAATAAACCAACAATTTCTACATCGTCATTTAATTTGATAATACCTCTTTCAATACGACCAGTGACCACAGTGCCACGACCTTCGATTGAAAAGATATCTTCGATAGGTAACAAGAATGGACGCTCAGTATCACGAACTGGTTCGGGGATATATTCATCCAAAGCTTTCAAAAGTTCATGAATTGGCTTGGCATCTTCGCCAGCAGGATTTTCCAAGGCCTTCACGGCTGAACCACGGATAATTGGAGTCTTGTCGCCAGGAAATTCATACTTCTTCAAGAGATCTCTGATTTCCTCTTCTACTAGATCAACTAATTCTGGATCATCTACTTGGTCCATCTTATTCAAAAAGACCACAATGTAAGGCACGCCAACTTGACGGGCTAACAAGATGTGTTCTCTGGTCTGAGGCATCGGGCCATCAGCGGCTGATACCACCAAAATCGCACCATCCATCTGGGCGGCGCCAGTAATCATGTTTTTTACATAGTCAGCGTGACCAGGACAATCGACGTGGGCATAGTGCCTTTTCTCAGACTCATACTCAACGTGAGCAGTAGCAATAGTAATACCGCGCTCGCGTTCTTCTGGAGCGCCGTCAATCTGGTCGACACTCTTGTTTTGAGCAACACCACCACTAGCGCTAATTACTTTCAAAATAGCGGCTGTTAAAGTGGTTTTGCCGTGGTCAACGTGTCCAATAGTACCGACGTTGACATGAGGTTTTGTGCGTTGAAATTCTGCCATCTTTATAGTCTCCTTTGATAGCACCCCTGGTGGGGTTTTGTGAACCAACTATCTTTAAATTTTTTGATTAATTATTAATATTATTTATATGTAAAACAGAAAAGATTATAGCAAAGAATTATACTTTTGGCAAGGGGATAAGCCAATAAGCCAAATTATGCCATAATTTTGCTAATATTAGCCCCGTTTAGAAATTTAATCCAATATACTTAGATTCTTGACCAATCAGGATCTAAGCCCCAATTTCATCCTCAATACCACTAAAAAACTAAAGTGAATTTCCAACGGGGTAAACCAAAAATTACTCAACTGGCTCAATATAGTATTTTTCCTCTTCTTCTACTACTGGGGTGTCTTCTGGCTTTTGAAAAATTGGACTAGCTTGGGGAGCTACTTCCTGAGGCCTATCTTTGGGCTCAACTTTGAACTGATCAAGGTTGTAATCAGTCGACAAATCATCCTGCGAGGCCTTCCAGACAGCTATATCACGGTTTATTTTCTCCAGTAGCTCCTGCTCGGTCAGTTCTTGCAAATTGGTATTATGCGTCATCAAGGCCTGGTATTCCTTGAGTGCCAAAATAACAAAGGGCTCATGAGTTTCGGAAATAACTATGATTTTGTCCCCGGTTTTGGCTGTCAGCTCCAAAACCTTTTCCAAATTTTTGAAATTACCCATATTTTTGCTGTTTATTAGCTAATATCTTATAAAATACTGGGGTATTTGTCAAGAAAATGGCATCTTTCTCCGAACAAGTGTAGCGAGTCGAGAAGTTCTCTTGAATAAAGGTAGTTCTCGACTATGCTCGAACAAATAATGCCCCGCAAAAGAATCAAGAGCTTGGAATCAGCTGGACAGGTACTAGGTAGTTAATACCCATGTGCGTACGCTCATTGTTGTAATAACTTAAATACTTAATTAAAGCTTCTTGTAAGCTAACAA
>Ga0172379_10004770_pt1 | contig 19625 bp, 16 predicted proteins | sample GrowelOW334metaG_FD_119756 | JGI IMG/M metagenome (GOLD analysis project Ga0172379, IMG submission 119756) | Groundwater microbial communities from an aquifer near a municipal landfill in Southern Ontario, Canada - Groundwater well OW334 metaG | ecosystem: Environmental > Aquatic > Deep...
GAAAATGGCCTGGACTTCTTGGCTTACCTTCATACCTTATACTTTCTCCATGGTGCAGCGCAGTGGAAATCCCATCTGCCGCGCCAGCGCGTGCACCTGATTGATTTTCGTGGCGGCGATATCATAGCAGTACTCGCCGACTATTCCCCTTCCTTTGCGGTGCACGTCGATCATTATCTTGGTCGCATCCTGCAAGGACTTGTGAAAGATCGTCATGAGCACGGAGACGACGAATTCCATGGTCGTGAAATCATCGTTCAACAGAAAGACTCTGTATTCCTCCGGCTCTTTCGGTTCGGCGATCCTTTCCTTCTGGGATACGGCTTCGCCCCCGTTCAATTGTGTTCCGCTCATGCTGTTCATAAAATATCCATGAATATACTTATAAACAAGGTGTTTGGAAATAGCGCGAGCTCGCCAGGGCGCCTTCGCGCCAATCGCGTTCGGCGAGCTTCGATTCGGGCGGCGAGGTGGCGAGGTGGCGAGACGGCGAGACGGCGACGCTTGACACCAGGCCGCGCTCTGTAGGATATTTCAATAAATGCGATGATGGAGACGAGTAATCGGCTGAGTCGCGTCGCGAGAGAGGGATTCCAGGCGTTTTTGGCAGTACAGCCAAACGACGTAAAGCCTAAGGTTTTGCGTCGCGCGACTACCGTCGCGAGCCCTAGGCTGGAAGGATCCCGTCGCGCTGCCGATGAAAACCACTCCGAAGCAGTTCCCGTGAATGCATCCTCCTTTGGGGCGAGTATCGGGAACCGGGAGCCTTCCGTGAAAGGCGTCGAGAGCGGCCCCCATCGCGGGGAGCCGAAGTAAGGTGGCACCGCGGATTATCGTGAAGCCTTAAGGCCAGGCGGCCCAAAGCCCGCTTGAGTTTCCTTTGGCCCCCACGTGATTCGTCCTTACGCGAAGCCCGGCTTCCCGTAGTGGCGTGATCGCGATGGGGGCCGAGTCGTTTTAAGACATTCGCCGTTCCGATCCCTTCCGGATCGAAAGGATGGCGAACAAAAGGAGCTGCGCTATGGCTATCGATGTCAGCAAAGTGAGGCACTCGGCCGCCCACGTTATGGCGGAAGCGGTGATGCACCTATTCCCCGGCACCCAATTCGGCATAGGGCCCGCCATCGAGGATGGGTTCTATTACGATTTCCTTCTGCCCACGCCCATCACGAACGAAAACCTTCCCGCCATCGAAAAGGAGATGAGGCGAATCATATCCGGCGGCCATCCCTTTATCAGAAAAGAAGTCTCCAAAGAGGAGGCCAGGGTCCTTTTCGCCGACCAGCCCTTCAAGCTCGAACTCATCGATGGCCTCGAAGACGGCACGATTTCCATCTACGAGCAGGACGGCTTCATCGACCTGTGCAGGGGACCCCATCTCGAAAATACCCGCGAAATACGGCCCGATGCCTTCAGGCTCAAGACGATCGCCGGGGCTTACTGGCGGGGCGATGAAAAGCGCCCCATGCTTACCCGCATCTACGCCTACGCTTTCGGGAACAAGGCGGATCTTGAGGCCTATCTGAAAATGCTTGAGGAAGCCGAAAAACGCGACAATCGCAGGCTTGGCAAGGAACTTGACCTTTTTTCGACCCACGAGGAAGCCGGCCCCGGCCTCATCTATTGGCATCCCAAAGGCGGCCGCTTCCGCGTCGCTCTCGAAGACTGGTGGCGAGACGAGCATTACAAGAATGGCTATGAGATCCTCTTCACCCCCCATATCGGTAAAAGCTGGCTTTGGGAGACTTCCGGTCACCTCGGCTTCTACAAGGCGGGCATGTACTCGTCGATGAAAATCGATGAGGATGACTATTACCTCAAACCGATGAACTGCCCCTTCCACATCATGATCTACAAGACGAACAACCACTCCTACCGAGACTTGCCGCTGCGCTGGGCGGAACTGGGCACCGTCTACCGCTATGAGCGCTCCGGCACCCTCCACGGCTTGATGCGCGTGCGGGGCTTCACCCAGGACGACGCGCACATCATCTGCACGCCCGATCAGATCGAGTCGGAGATAGCCGAAGTTCTCCGCTTCTCCCTCTTTATGCACAAGACTCTTGGCTTCAAGGAGATAAAAGCGTATTTGGCCACCAAGCCCTCCAAGCCCGAGGACTCTGTCGGCGCTCCCGAAATGTGGAGCACCGCCCTCGAGAGCCTCCGCAAGGCCGTGGACAAGGAAGGCCTGGCCTACGAAATCGACGAGGGCGGCGGCGCCTTCTACGGTCCCAAGATCGACCTTAAAGTAAAGGATGCCATCGGTCGCGAATGGCAGCTGACGACCATCCAATTCGATTTCAACGAACCCGAGCGCTTCGACATGACCTATGTCGACGCGGATGGCCAGCGTAAGCGTCCTTATATGGTCCATCGCGCCCTTTTGGGCTCCATCGAGCGGTTCTTCGGCGTTTATCTTGAGCACACCGCTGGCGCCTTCCCCGTGTGGCTCTGCCCCGAGCAGGTCACGGTAATTCCCGTCGCGCCCGCTTTCGATGACTACGCCAAAAAGCTGGTCGCCGAGCTCAAGTCCCGCGGGCTGAGGGCCCGTGCAGACCTCTCCGACTCGCGCATGAACGCCAAAATCCGCGACGCGCAGAATCAGAAGACACCTTATATGCTCGTGGTGGGACAGAAGGAGATGGATGAGCATACCGTTTCGGTCCGTTTTAGGGACGGCAGGCAGGAAAACGGTATGGCAGTCGACGTCTTCATCGCCAAGGTTCTCGTAAGGATAGAAACAAAGTCGCTGGAACTCTAGCGGTCGAACGGATTATTGCCCTGGCGCTATCTGCCCAGAACGTCGAGGGCGAGCAGAGGCTCGTTGGTGATGAGGGAATCGACTCCCATGCCGGCGAGCCTTTTCATTTCCGCGGGGTCATCCACGGTCCAGGCCATCGCCCGTACGCCATTTATCAGCAGTTCGTCCATATTTTCCTTGGTGAGGAAGCTAAAGCGCGAATTGATATAGTTCCCTCCGTGCTGCCTGCAGTAAGATCCGGCCGAAATGAGCCAGGAGCTAATAATGAAAGCTATTTCGCAGCGGGGCGAAATCTCCCTGCATTTCAGGAGTGACTGGTGGTTGAACGACGAGTAAAGCACTCTGTCGGCAAGTCCGTAATCCTCGACCATGGCGATGAGCTTTCCCTCGATGCCGGGATAGGCGAATACGCTGTTCTTGAGTTCGATATTCGTGATGACGGACCGGTCCTTCACCAGATCGAAGTATTCGGAAAGGGCGGGAATGGAATTAAAGCCATAGCAGCCCGCGAACCGTCCGCTCGCGTTGAAGCGGCACAGCTCCTCGAGGCTGAAATCGCGGACTTTGCCCTTGCCATCGGTTGTCCTGTCTATCGTTTCGTCATGGATGACGACAAGCTCGCCATCCCGGGAAAGCTGGACATCCAGTTCGATGCCTTCGCAGCCCGCGTCGAGGGCTTTCCCGAAAGCGAGGATCGTATTTTCGGGATATGAAGCGCTCAATCCCCTATGCGCAAAAACCCTGTGCATCCTAGCGTTCTCCAGGCCTTTCTTTCGCCCGCGAGGTGGAGCTTCTGACCATAAGCCGGGGCGGATATTCCACGCGGGTTATAACATCCGGCGCCGTAACGGCAACCTTGGAACCGCTCAGCCGACTGTACAGCATGGCAAAAGCGTTGTGTCCCTTGTCGACGATGTAACTGTCCACGGTGGTGAGGGAGATGGGGGAGAGTCTGGAAGGGAAGATATTGTCAAAACCACAGACGCTGTAATCATCGGGAACCCTGAGATTTTCCGACGCGATCGCGTCGATGACGCCGTAGGCCACCATATCGTTCACCGCCACGAAGGCGGTGATTTTCCTGTCCGCGAGACATTCCTTGGCGAGTTCATAGCCGACATGATGTTCGATGAAGAGATCCTGCAGTTCCTCGCCTGGAGTCACGTCGCGCGCGCGGACAAGAACGCTTCCTTCGGGGCATTCGGCGCGGAATGTCTCCTCCAGGCCTCTAAGGCGACGGAGGCGCATGCTGTTGGCGTCGTCGAGCGTCGTTGAAACATAGGCGATGTGCCTGTGTCCAAGTCCCAGGAGATGTTTGGCGATGAGAACGCCCGCTCCATGATTGTCCATTTCCACCGTGTCCAGGTTTATGGACGAGCCTTTATCGATGATGAGCACGGTGGGAACGCTTCTGTTCGTCTTCTCCAGGGCGCGGGGAACCTGCGGCGGCATGGTGAATATAAGGCCGGAGATTTCCGCCTCCTGCAGAATGGAAAGATTCTTGGCTTCGACGTCGGGGGAGCGATAGGTATTGACAATCATTACCTGAAAGTCTTTCTCCCAGGCTGACTGCTCGATCGCCTGGACAAGTGAAGAATAGTAAGGGTTGGAAATATTGGGGCAGAATACGGCGATAATATTCTTGCCGGCAAGCCGCTTCTTCCGGCTGAGGCCCGCGGATTTTTCATAGCCGAGCTTTTTCGCGGCATCGAGGACCTGGCGAACCGTTTCCTCGGAGAATGAGACATCGCTTCGCTTGTTCAGGATCATGGACACCGAAGCCTGCGAAAAGCCCGAGAGTTCGGCAACTTGCTTCAATGTCGGATTCGATTTCTTGTCCATTCACCTACCGCTTATGCTGTTGAACGTAATTAATATAATAAGCACGGTTTTGAAATTGCGCAAGAAAAATCAGTTAAGTATATTAAATATTTATTAAATTATATTAAAAAGCAAAAATATCGAAGATATTTGACAATATTTGCACTATGGGTATATCATCAAATATTAAATATTGTATTAAAATCTTCAACAATTTTAATACTTTATTTTAAAAATTTATCCTGATTCAACGTGTCTGGGTTGGCTCAGGCGATGTCGAAAATAGTGGAGTGCCGCTGATGAAAATATCTTATTCGGAGCTGTGCCTCATAGGCGGCGGGGTCGAAGATAATGTCGATAAGCTTATAGAGAAGGGCGCCAAGCACATCGAGCTGATGCTCGATGGGGCTGGATGGAACGATTTTCATCTGAACATGGAAGAATTCGCCTCCATGCTCAATACAAAGAAGGCAAGCTATTCCGTCCATGTTCCTGTATGGGACGTCAATCTGACGAATGAAAACTCGTTTCTACGCGAAGCTATCCTGGATTCCTACCGCCAGACCATCATATTCGCTTCGATGCTGAAGGCCAGCCATGTCGTTCTCCATACGGGATGGTGTTCCGATGTCCATTTCTCCAAGGAAACCGCTCGCCTGCGCCTGGGGCGCTCCCTGATGGCACTCCATGAGTTCAATGCCTCCTATGGCCGGCTCCTTCTCGTGGAGAATGTCGGATCGAACGCGACCTCGCTCTTCACTGAAAGGCAGTTCATCGATTTTTTCGATGGTCTTCCCGACGATATCGGTTGCCTTGTCGATATCGGCCATGCCTTCATCAACGGCTGGAGCATAGAGACCCTGCTTCCCGCGCTTGGGACCAGGCTCTACGCGCTGCATCTGCATGACAACGACGGAATCAAGGATAGGCATGCCCCTCTGGGCGACGGCAATATCGACTGGAAAAGCGTTCTGTCCGCCGCCGCGAAAACCGGAAGAGACCTGAATCTCGTGCTCGAATACAATGTCGGCACCGATTTGGGCAGGCTCGCGGAAGGGAAGGCTTTTCTGGAGTCGTTTTTTCCTCAGGCTTCCGAAGCCTGAGGATTTGATCGAGGGATCTTTGCCGTAAGGACATCCGATACGGCGGAATCGATAGTCATCAGCTCGGAAACGAGCCAAGGAGGAGACCATGAAAAGAACGTTCTGTGCGATTGCGGCTCTGTCAATGATGGTGGCGGCAACCCTTAGCGTGGGCGCGGCGGATGCCGACAAATACGCGGTTAAGGCGCCCATCAAGATCCAGTGGTGGCATGCCATGGAAGCCCAGTATGCGCCCCTCATCGACAAAGTCGTCGCCGATTTCGAGAAACAGAATCCCATGATCGATGTCGAGGCGATCTATCAGGGCAGCTATGCGGATCTCAACGAGAAACTCATCGCCGCCCAGGCCGCCGGAACGACGCTTCCCGCCGTCACGGTAGCCAATACGCCCTATATCGCCCAGTACGGCGATTCGGGCATGTGCGAAATCCTCGATCCCTATATCGCCGCCACGGGCTTCGATATCAAGGACTTCGGCGCGGGCCTGCGCGTGGCTTCGAGCTTCAAGGGCAAGCAAGTCTCTCTGCCCTTCCTCATTTCCACGCAGATCATGTTCTACAACAAGGACATGGCCGATGCCGAGAAGATCAAGCTCCCCGAAACCTGGGCCGACATGGACGAGTTCATGAAGAAAGCGTCCAAGGTTTCCAACGGCGTCACCCAGCGTTACGCGACGGTGATCCCCGGCTGGGACCAGTGGTATTTCGAGACCTTCTATCTCAACGCTGGCGTCAAAATCGTCAACGACGACAACGAAACCACCGATCTCGCCAGCGCCAAGGCCGTCGAAATCGCGAAACAGCTCAAGAAGTGGTGCGACGCGAAACAAGCCTACTGGGCCTACGGCAAGGATGCCTCGGGAATCATGCGCCAGAACTTCATCGACGGCAAAGCATTCTCCGTCATCCACACAACCTCGCTCTACAACATGTACGTCACCAACACCAAGTTCAAGGTCGGCATGCACTACCTTCCCGGAAACCAGACCCGCGATTCAGAGATCGGCGGATGCGTGCTTCTCATTCCTTCCAAGAACAAACAGGATGTGAAGAACGCCGGATGGAAGCTGCTTTCCTACCTCACCGGCAAGGAAGTCAACATGCTCTGGGCCAGGGAAACCGGCTATATGCCCACCCGCAACTCGGTGACGCAGACTGCCGAAGGCAAGGCCTTCCTCGCCGAAAAGCCGGCTTTCAAGGCCGTATTCGACAATCTCGACCACATCAACCCCCGAATCCAGCACCCGGCATACTCGGCTCTCTCCAAGGTCTGGATGCAGGAGATGGCGAAAGTTATAATCGAAGGCGGAGACGTGGCCGCTTCCATGCAGAAGGCGTCGAAGCTCATCGACGAGGCGCTGCAGGACTGATCCTGGCGCGTTCTTGAAAAGAACGGATCCGCCGGCGCATAAGGCATGGCGGATTCGTTCCGTCGAGATACTCAGAACGACCGATAGGTTTCCTTGAGCCTGTCGGCCGCATTTTAAGCGGGAGAGTGAACGAAATGGCGAAACAGGCGACAAGAGTACCCGGGGCGCGGACGCGAGCGCCAAACTATAGAAGAAGGGAGAAAAGAAATGATTTTCTCTGTGTTCTTCCTGCATTGGGATTTTTTGCCGCCTTCGTCTACTACCCCATCGTCGAACTGTTTCGGATCGGCTTCACCAACTGGAACCTGATCAAAGACAACTATAAATATGTCGGGCTCAAGAACTATAAATGGCTCTTCGCCGGTTCCGGCCTGGATACCTGGCTCTCCTCCCTCAGGATCACGTTTACCTATACGTTCTGGGAAATCGTCATCACGCTGCTGGGCGGCATCCTGCTCGCCGCGCTGTTCAACAGGGAAAGCAAACCATTTTCCGCGATGCGTTCCATCGTCTTCATGCCCAAATACATCGGCGTCTCGACATCGGCCATCGTCTTCATGTGGATATTGAGCGATCAGTACGGCATCCTGAATTACGTGCTCAATCTTTTCGGGCTGGGAAACGTCGCGTGGCTCAATTCCGAAAAGACAGCCTTGGCTTCGGTCCTCATCCTGACGGGATGGAGAGTCGTGGGCTATGGCATGATGATCTACCTTTCCGCGATGAAGGGGATTTCGCCCGAATACTACGAAGCCGCCAAACTCGATGGAGCCAATGGCTTCCAGCGCTTCAGATACATCACGCTTCCTCTGCTATCGCCGACGACGCTTTTCCTCTTCGTCACGACCTTCATCGCGTCGATGAAAGTCTTCCAGTCGATCGATGTCATGACGAGCGGCGGACCCTATGAAAGCACGAACGTGATGGTGTACTGGATTTACGAGCTGGCCTTCGTCGAGTTTAGGGTGGACCGCGCGGCTGTCGTCGCCTGCGTTTTCTTTGTCATCCTGCTCGGCTTCACGATGGCGACCATGAAGCTTTCGGACAAGAATGTCCACTACGAGTCCTGAGGAAGGAGCGCAAAAATGTTAAACACCGCATCGCTGACAAACAATAAAGCGCTTCAAATGAAAACGGTCTGGACGGTGCTCCAGTATATCCTGGCCATCGCCGTCACGATCGTTATCATCTTTCCGATCTACTGGATGATCATTTCCTCGCTCAAAAGCAGCGAAGAGATGCTGAGGCCCGTGCCCTCGCTCTGGCCGGCGGAATTCCACTGGCACAACTATGCCGACGCCCTCAAGATGGCGCCCTTCGGCAGGTATTTCTTCAACACGATCGTCATGACCGTCGGCATAATGATCCTTCAGCTCCTTATAGGAGCCTACGCGGCCTACGGCTTCGCGAAGGGGCATTTCCCCGGCAGGGACGCTCTCTTCATCGTCGTTCTTGGCGCGCTCATGATACCGATTCAAGTAACCTTTGTGCCGATCTATGTCATGGTGGCCAAGCTGAAATGGATAAACACCTTCGCCGGCCTGATTGTCCCCAACGCCGTCTCGGCCTACATGATTTTCATGCTGCGGCAAACCTTCAAGGCGGTGGATGACAGCTTCATGGAAGCGGCGAGGCTCGAGGGGTTGGGCAGGACGGGCATCATATTCCAGATTCTCGTGCCCATGTGCAAACCGACGATCATGACGGTGGGCATTATCACCTTCATTGACAGCTGGAACGCTTATTTTTGGCCCAAGATGGTGACGACGACGCCGCTGCGCAGAACGATCGCCCAAGGCGTCTACGAACTCAAACGTTCCTACGCTGGGCTTGAGACCATGAACCAGAACCAGATCATGGCCGGTGCCGTCATGGCCATCGTTCCCATCATCATCCTCTTCGTGATCCTGCAAAAGTATATTCTCAGCGGATTCTCCAAGGCGGCCTCCAAATGAAAAAATTCCTGGCTTTCGTCTTCACCTTCGGTTTCATCTTCGCCGGCTGCAGCACATTCGCGCAGGAACAGGCGGATGAAGCCCCGCGGACAGACCGCTATACCCAGATATTCGACAGGACGGACGACGCGGGGAAACTCGTCGTACGCTTTCTGAAGCTGCATCTGCCTGAGGACGCTAAAACCGACGAAAAATCGGGAGACAGTAGCATCGTGACGACCCCCGACGGCAAGGTTGTGCTTATCGACGCCGGATCGCCCGACTGCGCTCCGCAGGTGGAAGCCTCCCTCGAAGCCATGGGGGTCGCGAAAATTGACGCCGTCGTTGCGAGTCATCCGCATATCGATCATATCGGCGGCTTGGCGAGTATTCTGGCCAAGTATCCCGTGGACAGGCTCTATATGAGCAAAGTAGTGTATTCCGACAGCGGCATCTATAGGGGTTTGATGAGTAAGGCAGCCTCGCGCGGGATCCCAATCGTCTATCTCGAGGAAGGCTCCGAATTCGCCATCGGCGATTTCGTCAACGTTAAAGTTTATAATCCCGAACCGGACATAAAATATTATGAAGGCTATCCCGCGAACGGAACGCAGTTCATAAACAACAAATCGCTTGTCATGAAGTTTTCCTTCGGCGCATCGACCATGCTGTTCATGGGCGATGTGTACACGCCGCGCGAATTGGATCTCATCGAGAAGTTCGGCGCCGAACTCCAGGCCAATGTGATAAAGGTCGGGCATCACGGCAGCGACACCTCTTCCTCCAAATCCTTCATCAAGACGGTGGCGCCCAAGTTCGCCGTCATGATGCATGACAGTTTCGCCAGCCTTCAGGTTTACAAAAACTACAGGAAGGTGGGCGCCCTGACTTACGCGACCGCCATCGACGGCTGCGTGAAGCTGTCGGGAGACAGTGCCGGAAACTGGACGGCGCTGACACAGTTCGACAGGTTGAGCGATTTCCTGAAATAGAGGGGTCTATCCATGGCTTCTCTATAGGGCAAGGGCGGGGGCGCGGCGATTTTCGCCGCGCCCCCGCTTTTCCCGGTTTGCACTCCACGAATGGCGGAAAAACCGCTATAATAGAAATTGATACAACCACGCAAGGAGACTTTATGATCGACTTGACCACTAATTTCATGGGACTGAAACTTTCGAATCCCATCGTAGTAGCCGCGTCGGGCCTGACGGGCACACCGGAAGGCGTTGAAAAAGCCGTACAGGCCGGCGCCGGGGCTGTCGTCCTGAAATCGCTCTTCGAGGAACAGATCCTGGCCGAGCTTGGCGCCGAGGAAATCGGAATCGATCTCGACGCCTACCCCGAGGCCGAGGCCTTTATAAGCCGGACGGCATGGGAAAACGGCACGGAAGCATACCTCCAGCTCATCAAGGATTCTAAGGCGAAGTCGGGCGATACGCCGATTTTCGCCAGCATAAATTGCGTGGGGACGGGGACCTGGGCCTCCTTCACGAAGAGGATCGAGGAAGCCGGAGCCGATGCCCTTGAACTCAATATCGCCTATATGCCGCATTCCACGGCGCTGAGCTCCAAAGATATCGAGGCTAAAGTGCTCGCCACGGTCAAAGAGGCCAGGCTCTCCACCCGGCTTCCCCTCCAGGTCAAGTTGGGTTCGCATTATTCGAGCCTGCCGCATTTGGCGAACTCCATTTCGAAGGAAGGCGCGAACGCCCTTGTCCTGTTTAACCGCTTCTACCGCTTCGATATCGATATCGGCGGTATGAAACTCATGCGCGCGCAGCCGCTGAGCACTCCCGAGGAATACCATGAGAGCCTGCGTTGGATCGCTCTCCTCTATCAGAGAGCGGGCATCGAGCTTGCCGGCACAACCGGTATCCATGACGCCGAAACGGCCGCCAAGTTCATCCTTGCCGGGGCGAGTGTCGCGCAAGTCTGTTCCGTCATCTACAAGGGTGGATGGAAGGCGATTACAGGCATCATCGATGATCTCAAGAGCCTTATGGAAGCGCAGGGGTTCTCCACCCTGGACGCGATGCGCGGCAAACTTTCGGCGCACAACTCCGGCAAGCCGGATGACTACATGCGCCTCCAGTACATCAAAGCGCTGACGGGCATTTCTTGATCGGAAACATAAAATCCTTGTGGGAAAGGCGTCCGCGTGCTATCATGGCAAGCGCTGGCGCCTTGCGCGCATTCTCCAACACCATAGAACAAGGATGGTATTCTGATGAAGTTGGACATGAGTCTTTCCAACCTTTCCAAAGCATTCCCCGATGATTTCACTCCGGATCAGAGAGCCAGGGCTCAAACCCTCTTTCTGAAAAAACTCTCGGTTAAAGCCCATAGTTTTTATGGCGGGAAGATGCAGACCGTTCCCAAGGCGGGGGTTTACGGCTTCAATTGGTTCAATGTCTGGTATACGCCCGGAGTATCCAAGGTCTCTACGACAATCCGCGACAATAATGATGAATCCTTCGCCCTGTCCAACAGGGGGAATCTCGTCGCCGTCGTGTCCGACTCAACGAGAGTCCTGGGGGATGGGGATTGCACGCCTCCGGGAGGTCTGGGAGTCATGGAAGGGAAGGCTTTCCTCATGAAATACCTGGGCGGGGTCGATTGCATCGCGCTCTGCGTCGATTCGCGCGGAAAGGACGGCAAGCATGATCCGGAAAAGATCATCGAATTCGTGAAAATGCTGCAGCCTTCCGTAGGGGCCGTCAACCTCGAGGATATCAGCCAGCCCAACTGCTATAAGGTGCTGGATGACTTGCGCGAAGCCTGCGATATCCCCGTCTGGCATGACGACGCACAGGGCACCGCGAGCGTGACCCTCGCGGGGCTCCTCAACGCCCTTTCCCTCGCGGGGAAAAAGCTCTCGGAAGCGAAAATTGTCTTTCTCGGGGCTGGCGCCTCCAATACGACCATAATCCGCCTCATTCTCGCCGACGGCGGCAAGGGCGAGAATATGGTCATGTTCGATACGAAGGGTTCGCTCAACCGCAACCGCAAGGATATCGAAGCCGATTCCAGACTCTATAGGAAATGGGAAATCTGCCAAGCCACCAACCCGAACTGTGTCGCCACCGAAGCGGAAGCCATCAAGGGAGCGGACGTCCTCATCGCCCTTTCAACGCCCGGCCCCGATACGGTAAAGCGCGAGTGGGTGCGATCCATGGCGCCCAAGGCCATCGTCTTCGCCTGCGCGAATCCCGTTCCCGAAATCTGGCCTTTCGCCGCGAAGGAAGAAGGGGCTTTCATCGTCGCCACGGGTCGCGGCGACTTCCCCAACCAAGTCAATAATTCCATCTGCTTCCCCGGCATCCTCAAGGGGGCGCTGGCGGTGAGGGCGCGCAAGATCACCGATACCATGGCGATACGCTGCGCGCATTCCCTGGCGGATTTCGCCAAGGAGCAGGGCATAAGGCCCGATAGGATCGTGGCGACCATGGAAGACACGGAAATGTTCGCCCGCGAGGCCGCCGATGTCGCCATGCAGGCCATCGCCGACGGTGTGGCACGAGTCACCGACACATGGCAGAACGTGTACGATAAGGCCATGACCGACATCAAAGCCTCGAGAAGCATGACGAAAGACCTCATGGCAATGGGCTATATCAAAGAGCCGCCCCAGGAAATGCTCCAGCAGATGCTCAACGAGGCTATCGCCGAGGTGCGATGAGGCAATCGCCGAAGTCCGCTAGGTTTTCGCTCCGGGCGAAGATGAGGGTGGGGCGGTAGCGGCGCGTCGGCGGGTTTGACTCCCGTCGCGCGCCTCGGGCATATCGATTGCGCGGCCGCCTCGCCTGGCCTATAGTTGAAGCATGGAAGATCGAGTATCGTTCGGCAAGAACGCGAAGGCCTTGCTCATCCTCGCCTCCTTCTGCGCTTTTCTTGCCATTTTCGCCACCTTTGACACCTCTGAGCATTACCGGGCCTGGCGCACGGCGCGCACTTGGACCGAAACCCAGAAATCGGTGGCGCCTGCGAATGACGCCGATTCTATGCATGCCATCGCGCTCGTGGCGCTTGCCGTCGATACCGCCGTCATCGCGCTTTCCTTTCTGTGCGGCATGCTGTTAGGTGTCGCTGTCGCGACCGAGAGCGGCACAACCTTCACGGTGGCTAAAGGGCTTGGATGGGTCATAATCGGGCTTGGCTTGATTTTTTCCGCGCTCATGGTCTTGTATCAATTCAAGGTGGGATCGAGACTCGTGCTTAAAGGGCCTATATTCGATTATGACCTCAGCATGCAGCCGCCGATTGCCTTGGCGGTTGCCGGATTCCCCCTCGCGTTTCTGGGCTACGCTGTATATCGTCTGAGAAATCGAACCTGAGGCCTTCTGCATCAGCGCGCGACAATCGGCACCACGTACTCGAAGACGAGAGCGAGCGATAACAGCAACAGCGCCGACAACAAAGTGTCGCGTATGAAATGAGAACCTTGATGAGGCTCCGCCGACGCGGAGTCTTCCCCGTCCTTAACCCCCATCAGTTTTTTCCTCAACTCCTGCTCGGCTTTGGATAGACGCTGGTATTCCGCGCTGCTTGGTCCTTCTTTTCCCGGCAGTGGCTGTGGGGGAGAAGGCAGATCCCCGAGGTTCGGAACTCGGTCCTTCCAGGATTCGGCCGCCGTGGCGCGGTTTATTTTTCGGGGCTGCAAAAAGCGAATGCCATCTTTCTTGAGATAGCCTACCCAGGCCAGGCCGAACATGACCACAGCCTCAATGAGGAGTACATCGCCCAGGGTCATACTGAAATGCCCGGTATTCATGAGCGCGGCGATCACCACTCCCAGCAGGCAGGAGAAGAAAACAAGGATGAGGGGAAGCGCGAAGGGCCGGTTCCCCGGTAAGCCGCCGCGAAAAGGACCTTTGGTATCCATATATATATTCCTGATGTGAAGCCGATCAAAGCCAGATGCTATCATTTTAGGCCGAAAAAAGATATGGAGGCCTCGCGGCCGCCCAAGCGCGAAAATTTCGATAAAAAGGCTGTTGACTTGTGCCGGTAAAGCGATGAAAATGATTCTGGGCAATACCTCGCCGTCCATTGCGCGTTTTGGGACGGCGAAAACTTGAGGCCCGCGAGAGCGGGTTTTATTGGGAGGCAGAAATGCTGAGAAAAATCGTATTAGCAGTAGCCGTCCTCGCAGTGCTTTTCGCAGGCACCGCAGGCGCCGCTACACCGAAATCGAAGGATTACGTCAACGTCTTCACCAGCGATCCGCGTACCTTCAACTACCTGGAAAGCCAGAGGCAGACGACGTCCATGCATACGACCAATTTCGTCGATGGACTCATCGAACACGATAAATACGGCATTCTTAGGCCGGCGCTCGCGGAGAGCTGGTCAGCCAACGCGGACACCACGGTATGGACCTTCAACCTCCGCAAGGGCGCGAAATGGGTCACCGGCGACCTCGAAGTCTACGCTGACGTAAAAGCGCAGGACTGGGTCGACGCGATGAAATTCATGCTCGATAAAAAGAGCACGCTCACCTACCTCATCGCTGGCTTCGTTAAGAACGCCGACAAATACCTAGCCGGCACCATCACCGATTTCGCCCAGGTCGGAGTAAAAGCGAAGAGCGATTACGTTCTAGAATACACGCTCGAGAAGCCGACTCCCTATTTTGAAACCATGCTTACCTACAATCCCTATATGCCGGTGAACGGCGAATTCCTCGCCGCGAAAGGCAAGGATTTCGGCAAAGTGGACAAGAACGGCATCCTCTACAACGGAGCCTATGTCCTTTCCAATTTTACCTCGAAATCGGTTATGGAATACGATGCCAATCCCACCTATTGGGACAAAGCGCACGTTACTATCCAGCACGTCAAACTCGTATACGACGATGGCAAAGACCCCGATTCCCGCTTCAACAATTTCGATGCCGGCATCTACGCCTCAGCCCAGGTGAATACCGACAATGAAGCGCTTTTCGCCCGCGCCTCCGCCAAATATAAGGAAAACATCTATAGAGCCAGGCAGGATTCTACCACCTTCCTCTACGCCTTCAATTATGACCGCAACGCCTTCGCCTCCCCGGCCGACCCCACCAAGGGCGTCTCCCCCAAGGATGAAAAAGCCAGGAAAGACACCCAGCTCGCCATCCTCAACCGCAACTTCAGGAAAGCGGTATTCTTCGGCGTCGACAGGCCAACCATCCTCGCGCAGCGCAACGGCGACGTGAACAAGCTCGCCGCTATCCGCAATTCCTACACCGGAACCGAACTCAGCAAGGACAAGGCGGGCAAGGATTACACGAAGTACGTCGAGGACGCCATGAAGGCTCGCGATCCCGCCGACTTCCCCGCTTCCTTCAAGATCGACGATGCCCAAGATCCCTACTTCAACCCGACCAAGGCAAAAGCCTACATGGCCAAGGCCAAGGCTGAATTGACGGCCAAGGGTGTGAAGTTCCCGATCCAGCTCGACACCGCCACCGATATTTCCTATACGAAGGGACTCAAGGGCGATCAATCACTCAAAGCCAATCTCGAAGCGGTGTTCGGCACCGATACCCTCAGGGTGAACGTCGTTGAGATGGACACCGACAATGCCGACGCGTCGACCTACTATGCTGAATCCGGCAGCCAGTCCAACTATGATATTGGCGGCTACACCGGATGGGGCCCCGACTTTGGCGATCCCTACACCTTCCTTCAGACCCTCGAACCCGAGATCGGCGCTGTCTTGATCCAGATTGGCCTCGATGCCACGTCTGATCCCAACAGCAGCGACTACAAAGCGGCCACGGCGATCGGACTCTACGATTACGCGAAGAAAGTCGAAGCGGCGAACGCGATCTACAACGATCAAGCCAAGCGCTTTAAGCTCTTCGCCGAGGCTGAGGCTCAGCTCCTCGATGACGCGATCATCCTTCCGTACATGTCCTATGGCGGCGGATTCGCGGTTACGAGAATCGTTCCCTATACGATCCCCTTTGCCGCCTACGGCACGGATGAATATAAATTCAAGGGAATGATCGTTGGCGACAAGGTCATAACCGTCGCCGAACGCGACAAGCTCAAGGCTCAGTGGGAGAAGGAAAGAACCGCCGAGTACAAAAAGCTGAGCGCGAAGAAATAAGGTTTCTCTCCCGCTTGCCATGCGGGAAAAATCAGGCCGCCCGAAAGGGCGGCCTTTTCATATTAATTAATAAAATGTTTATATATATACAAATGCTTCCATCGGAGCTTCGTTTTTGCTTTCTTGCGCATCCGGATTTATTTCTGTATAATGAGCCGTTCAAACAAATAGCTCCATAGGGAACAGGTGGAGATATCAACTTTCGGTCATCGTGCGCGACATAGGCATCATTGTATCCGCGTTGCGGCGCAGGCGGATTCTATGACTTCGTCCATGCTGATCGGATTGTGGGGTTTCATGAAAGGGTATGTGCTGAAAAGGATTTTCCAATCGATCCTCTCGGTCTTCATTGTTTCAACCCTGACTGTCTTTCTCGTGTATTCCTGCGTGCCTCGACAGCTTGTATTCAAGGGTGATCTCGTGCTGCCCAAGCTGGCGAACAAGCCTGACGAATATCACGACTACAAGTTCAGGACATGGGAATATCTGGGATATATCGATTACATAACGCAGAAGGAATACGCCCAATCGGTATTCGGTCCCGATTCTCCTCAGGTGAGCGAGGCACTCCTCGTTGGGTCTCCCTTCTATGAAAAATTCCGCGCCGATTTCATATCGAAGGGCTACAGCGTCGACGCGCAGCCGGTCACCGGCTATCTCTATGCCACAAAGGACATCCCACTCTTTTCGCGTGTCCTGCGATGGTATGCCGACTTGGTGCAGATCGATACGCCTAACCGGATCCACGACCCCAACAACCCAAACCTGAAGCGCGGCTATTATTTCACGAAAGATTGGAGCGGAATGCCAGCCCTCGCGGCTTCGGGCACCCTCTATAAATATCAGCTATGGATCGACGGAAATTTCCCTTTCATCCACCAGAATATGATACGGCTCTATATGGGGCGATCATATCCGACCTTCGACGGCGTCCCCGTCTTGGAAGTCATCGCGAGCGGCCAAGGCCGGTCCGCCCGGCGCGAGATAACGACGAAGGTGCGCGGCGAGGAGATAACCTTCTATTCGTCCCTTGACGAACACAGCCTCAAATACAAGCCGATTCTCGACAGGCTGGACGCGAACAAGTTCGAGGACAACTACGCCGACGGCAACGTAATCACCGAAGATCCCTCGATGCTCGGCACCAGCTTCACCATCGGAATGTATGCCCTCATCATTTCGCTATCGGTTGGCCTCACCATCGGCGTCATCTCCGCCATGCGCAAGGACAGGATGTTCGATAAGGTGACGATGGCCTATATCGTCTTCATAAGCTCGATACCGACCTTGCTCTATATAGCCCTCTTCGCCCGATTCGGCATGAAAATCCTTGGCCTGCCCGATAAATTCCCCTTCCTGGGCTCGCACAACCTTCTTTCCTATATTTTGCCCACGCTCTCCCTTTCCTTGGGAGGCATAGCGGGGGAGGCGCTCTGGATACGGCGATACATGGTCGATCAGATGAATTCGGATTACGTCAAGTTTTCGCGATCCAAAGGGCTTTCCCAAAGCGAGGTCTTCTTCAAGCATATCGTGAGGAACGCGCTCATCCCCGTCGTCCATTCCATACCGATGGCGGTCATCGGCACGCTGGCGGGGGCGCTCATCACCGAAAGCTTCTACGCGGTGCCAGGCATGGGCAAGATGTTCCCGAGCTCGATTTCCGATTACAACAACGCGATGATCATCGCTCTCACCTTCATCTTCACCGTGGTATCGATATTCGCCATTTTTATGGGCGATATTCTGGTCACATTCGTGGATCCGCGCATCAGCCTGGCGGCCAAAAAGGAAGCGAGGTAACACATGGCTAACACCGCTGAAAGATTCGCCTTCGCGACCTTCGATGTCCTTCAGTCCGAGCGTATAGCCGGACCTCGATATTCATATTGGAAATCGGTTTTCCAAACCTTCTTCAAACGAAAGACAGCGATGTTCTGGCTGGCCTTGCTGCTCAGCCTCACCCTCATGTCTTTCATCCAGCCCCTGGTCTCGGGCTATGACCCCGCTGTCGCGCCGAACATCAATACGCCTTCCACCTGGTACCAGAAGCCATCAGCCGATCATTGGTTCGGAACCGACGACAGGGGCAACGACCTTTGGAATGTCGTCTGGTCGGGCACCAGGATGTCGCTCTCCATCGCCTTCATCGCTGCCGCCATCAACATCGGCGTCGGCATCCTCGTGGGCGCGATATGGGGTTACTCCAAGCGACTTGATCCCCTGCTTCTCGCCCTCTACAACATCATCTCCAACGTCCCCGCGATCCTGCGCTCGATGATGCTGATGTATATTTTCGGAAGGGGCTTCTGGCAGATGGTCATGGCCATGACCATCACCGGATGGCTTGGCATCGCCTTCTTCATACGCACCCAAGTTATGATCATCCGCGATAGGGAGTACAATCTCGCTTCGCGCTGCCTGGGCACCCCGCTCAAAAGAATGGTGAGCCGCAACATTCTGCCCTTCATGGTCTCCGTCATAGCAACGCTTGTCTACCAGGAGATCCCCGGGCTCATCAATACCGAGACGGTGCTTTCCTATCTGGGCATCGGCCTGCCTTCAACCTATCCTTCCCTCGGAAGGATGATCGACGTCTATTGGTCCTTCGTGGATACCTATCCCCATATGATCGTGTTCCCCGGCATCGTGATGGGACTCGTCACGATTTCATTCTATGTGGTCGGCCAGCTTTTCGCGGACGCCTCCGACCCCAGAACTCACCGATAGGAGGTGGAAGATGAGTGAAGAAAAAACCCCCATCCTGAAGGTGAGGGATTTAGTGGTTAAATTCCGGGTCCGCAACAGGGAACTCACGGCCATACGGTCAGTATCCCTCGATTTGTTCGATGGGGAGACCCTCGCTATCGTCGGCGAGTCCGGTTCGGGCAAGACCGTTCTCACGAAAACTTTCACCGGCATGCTTGAATCGAACGGCAGGATTCCCGCGGGTTCGATAGAGTTCGAGGGCCGGGATCTCCTGACGATCAAAACCGACAAGGATTGGGAAGCCATCCGCGGCGCCAAGATCGCCACGGTTTTCCAGGACCCCATGACCAGCCTCAACCCGCTCAAGAAAATAGGGGCGCAGATCACCGAGGTTATCGAAAAGCATCAAAAGCTCCCCGCCGAGGAAGCGAAGCGGATCGCCTTGCAGCTGATGGAGAAGGTGGGCATCAAGGATGTGGCGAAACGATTCTACGATTACCCCTTCCAGTACTCCGGCGGCATGAGGCAGAGAATTGTCATCGCCATCGCCTTGGCATGCAAGCCGCGCATTCTCATTTGCGACGAGCCGACGACAGCCTTGGACGTCACGATCCAGGCCCAAATCCTCGACCTCATCAGGGCGCTGCAGAAGGATTACGGCTTTACGACGATCTATATCACCCACGATCTTGGTGTCGTGGCGAACGTGGCCGATAGGGTCGCCGTCATGTACGCCGGCCAGATCGTCGAGTATGGCTCGGTGCGGGAGATTTTCTACGATCCGCGCCACCCGTACACCTGGGCTCTGCTTTCCAGCCTTCCGACCCTGGCGCGGA
>Ga0172379_10004771_pt1 | contig 19624 bp, 18 predicted proteins | sample GrowelOW334metaG_FD_119756 | JGI IMG/M metagenome (GOLD analysis project Ga0172379, IMG submission 119756) | Groundwater microbial communities from an aquifer near a municipal landfill in Southern Ontario, Canada - Groundwater well OW334 metaG | ecosystem: Environmental > Aquatic > Deep...
CCCACCGAATAATTTATCGTCTGCGGATACGTAAACCCTGCGTAGTTCGTTACCGAAGAATAAGCACCGCCGCCGCCGCCGTTACTGTAAGTCCACGCAGCACCACCTCCGCCACCACCAATCACTTGTATGCGGTTAGTTGAACTCCAGTTAGAAGGGAGTGCCCATGACGCCGTACCGACTGCTGTAAACGCGGTACTAATCGGCGTGCCCGGCGAAGTTGGCAAAGAGCCAACGCCGTTGTTGATGCTGCCGCTCGTAGCGCCGATAGTTGTATAAGTAAGCGTCGCCGTGTTGCCCGACGCCGCAACTGGCGTAGTAGCGCCCGCTGTCAGCGTGCAGTACGGCAACACGGTAACGGTAATGGTTTTAACAAAGTTCCACGCTCCGAGGTAGTAGTAAAACTTGTACGAATAGGTACCCGGAGTGTTGAGCGCACCCGTGTTCCATGTTCGTCCTTGTGCACTAGAACAACCGGCCACATTATAGAGCGCCACAGTGTCGTTGTAGTTATTAATCTGGCACTGTGTCGGTGGCGTGGCGCTGTTAGCGTAGAAAGAAAACGTCACGCTCTGTCCTGCGCTAATGGTCGTTGCCGATGCGGTCATGTCGGCAGTCACCGGAGCTGCAGCAGTCACCGTAATTTGCGTCGGTGCACCTTCTCCATAGTAAGAGTCTTCTGGATACAGATTGTACGTCGTGTTGTGAGCAAGATTGCCGGTCGAGCGGGTCCCCGACCAGCCAGTTACGTTGCCGTAGTTAACCGCGTCTGTAACATTGTAGAGTCGCATACCTGTACCAAACTGCCCCTGCGTACCCGAATAGTTTAGTGTCGTTGCGGTATTGATAGCAGTGACCGACGGCGATGCGGTGAACGAGTTTACTGTGGTCGGCGTTGGTGGGTTAACATCGACGAGCATATACCCGTACGCGTACACGGTGTTAGTTATGCGATTGTCACCGCACGCCAGCCAATAGTCCTTGTCTGCATACAGAGGCCCAATCACCACCGTCACATCTTCGCTGCCACCTGCGTATACGTTGCCATACGGATAACCTCCATATACTGGGTAGTCATAAATCATAATGCCGTCCTGATCTTGGCAGTGCGCACGGATTGTAGTTTGTGAGCCGTAACTTATCGGATTCGGACTCGCCAAAAAGTACTGCACATATATGGCATAGGCGTGTTTAGTGGGGAAAAAGATCGCGAGCACCGCTACGGCTACAACAACGAACAGCGATATGCTTATGTGGCGGCGATACAGCGTGAGCGTTTTCATATTATGGGTGCAGTAGCGGCGTAAGCAGTAGTATCGATGATACGCGGAGGCCCTTGCTAGTCGCATAGCCGGATACCTGCACATACATATCTACGTCAGCATCAGAAAGTCCCATACCTTTGTGGCCAGCTTCAACATTGCTCAAGACAACCGTGTCGCCGGCAAGCCGCAACACAAGGCTCGGGTCTTGATCAGTTTTTATCGTAAGACTATCTGTAGTGGTGGCAACAACAGCCCCCACCAGCGTCACGGGAGGACCCATTGGATTAGTATTAGTTACTACCGCTGTCGCAGAGATGGTGATACGCGTCGCCGTCTTTGTATTGGAGTCGCTTGGCTGTACAAGGACCATTGTGCCTGCAGCGAATTCGTTCAATGACTTCCCTGTTTCGCCTGCCTTGACCTGACTTATTACCTGCGTGGTAGATGAAAGTGCAAAAGTTTTTTGGTCACCTTCTTGGAGCAAGATGGTCACGCTGTTCTCTGTCGAGGCCTGCAGGGTCCCAAACACTGCCGGGGCCTTAGGAATCTCTACCGCCGAAGTGGGTCGTGTGACCGTGCGAGCATAATAATATCCAAATACTCCAATCCCAACGAGTGCCACCAACGCTGCCAGCAGCCCGACCGGCAATGTCCTCCACTGTTGCAGACTAGACATATACATACCGTCCAACGGATTATCTCTCTATGGTGTCTGGTACCAGATTAACGGTTACAGACTGCGCGCGCGATGTGCCTGTACTGTCGACGCACGTGAGTGTGTAAATCGACTGGTTTGCAATAACGCGACTAAGCGTACCTGACAGCGCGCTCGAGATTGTCGCAACAGCTCCAGAAACAGGCCCGCGCAACGTGCACGAATCCATATTAGAAGTACTCCACGAGAGCGTGATAGTTCCACCCTTGCGCACGCGGGTCGGGTCTGCCGAAAGATTGTTGATGGCGCCCTCAAGTACACAGGTCGATCCACCTAGCACCTGTGCTTGCCCTGCAGGGCACGTACAGCTAGGCGAATATGAAGAGTTAAGACCGTTGGCGCACACTGGTAGTGGTATACAGGTCGAGCTGCCTAGCGGCTGGTACCTGCCCGCAGGGCATGTACAGCTCGGGGCATACGAGTCATTAAGACCATTGCTGCACAGCGGGTTTGGCACACAGGCAGTACCTGACACGCGCTGGCCTGCAGGGCATGAGCATCGGTTAGCGGTGCTTGAGTACGAACCACCGGTTGGAACACACGTGCCAGGGGCCGGGGTGGGAGTAACGCAGTTGTTAGGAACGCTCGGTTGCGTTGGTATGTCGTTGCAGGGGCCAAGCGGAGCAGTAACTGTTACTGTCGCGCTCCTCGAACCTGTAGAGGCACCTGTGGTGTCAAAGCAGTTAAATTGATACGTGGTGGTCGTGGTAAGTGGATTTGTTTGGACGTTGCCGGGCAAGGCGCTAAACCAAGTGCCGCTACCCCACTGACCGCCGCTAAGTTGGCATGCAGAAAAATTGGTACCCTTAGATCCGCTCCACGACAAGGTACTTCTTGCGCCGGTTATGATCGAGGCAGGAGATGCGGTAAATGAGGTAAGAGTAGAAGGAGTTGGCGACGTAGGATACACAGTCAAGCTTGCCGAGCCGGTTCCCTCGTAACACCACCACGAACATCCGGGGGGCGAGTAGCAAGACAGCGTATATGTGGTGGGGCCTGTAATGGGCCCAGTATTGACGCTGCCCGTGGTCCCATAAAAGGTTTGGTAACAAAGCGGGGCCCTTCTAAATCCCTTCTCACCACCTGTGGTGCACGGCAAAGTCGGTCCAATGAGTGAGCAGACCTGGGCCGAATTGGCATACCAAGATATGGTTGTATACCCGCCTGTCGAGACCGGCGTATAACTAAACGGGGATATATAGATGGTCCAGGCGTGCGCAACGCGCGGGACTCCCGAGCTCGCGATAGCAACAAGAGCCACCAACAGTGCCATGCCACCACACATAAGCGCCAGCTCATGCAAGTGTTTGTGCTGTAGTTTTTTTACTTTTTTAAAAAAGGTATTCATAGTACGTATGCTCGGCCGGAGTGTTACTGTGTCGGCAACGGAATAATAAGCACGACTTGCGCCTGCGTAGCGTCGGTATGGCTGGGCGTAATAAGTACCACCGCACCTACTGTAAGGTCGCTACTTTTTTTAGGGATACCCGAGCCCCCGTCCTGGTCCCCGAGTATCACTTGCGTATCTGCAGTAATAGCAAACGAAGCACTAGTATTGTCTTGCTTTAGTATCGTTATAGTTGTCGAGCTAACGGCTGTTATGGCTCCCCCCGCAAGAGTGTTGTCGGGCTTAGACTCGGTCATTTGCGGCGCAGACGTAACATAGGCCGGCACGGGCACCACTATAAGATAGTAGTAGGCAACGGCCCCCGCCACGATAACGAGAACGGCCCCTACAGAAGCTGCCATAGTTTTTTTAATCATGTCTGGCGAGTGTATGGAGTAAGTATAGCCCTCTGTACCTAGCCTCTGCCCCCTTATCCCCACTTTTATAAAGATCGGGACTGCAATAGTACGGCCCGAAATCAGCAGAGCCTCACTACTATTCCCACCACTATGGCAGGGTGGAGGTCGCTTCTGGAACTACTTCTGGAACCACTTCTGGAGTCGAGGTGGCAGGGTTCTCTGCGGCCACAGCTGGAACAACTTCAGGTTCTGCAGCGGACGCTCCGCCAGCCACCAGCACGGTGCGAGTCGCGGTTACCACAACGCCATCAACATCGGTCGCGCGATACTCGATAGTAAACGTGTCTGGCTTAGAGGTGTCGATAATGGGCGAATCTACTTTGTTTCCGTTTTGGTACGTGTAATATCCAAGGTTAGGACTTCGTGGGTCAATAACTACCGCGCCAAGGTCCGCGTAGCTCGAGTGGAGCGGAATGTTGGCCGGGTTGTTACCCAGCACCTGTAGCGTCAGCGAGCTGCTTGTTTGTGGAGGCGCACTTGTAGTATCTGCCGCGCTCGAGTTGCTTGGTGCACCTTGCGACTGACCCTCTGGTGTGGCTGCAGCTACGCTAGCTACATTGTTGTTTTGTTCGACCACCGGAGCGACCACTGGGACATATCCCGGGAGCTCCTCGGTCTTGTCGCTTAAGAGCTTGCCAATAAGTCCGCCGTACGTGGTCGAGACGACTGCGCGCGACACTTGCTTGCGCTCTTTCTCCTGCACATCGTGCAGATACGCCAGCTGGTTGTCGATAATATTCTTTAGTTGACCGGTCACATAGAGCCCCAGGTCTTTGCCCTTGAGCGCGGTTTTGTCGACCTCCATACGCTCCTGACGCATGATGTCTTTCCATACATAGTTGTCGATATCGATAGTCGAAATGCGATACTCGACCGTGTACGACTCGGCGTCCTCTATAACATTCGTAATCTCAACCGTTGGCGTGTAGGCGGCGAGATCTTTGTTAACTATGTAGGAGTTGTCGACGCCAGTGACCTCTTGCTGCTGCGAGAGTATGGCGTCTGGGTTGGCGGCAGCATACGCACCCCCAGCACTTAACAAGAGGAGTGATATGACGATCGGTACCGTATTGTTGTATTTAAGAAAATTGGTCAATCCCATTACCCTTTCAGTATATACTGTGCCTCCTAGTGCTCGCCAAGTTGTTTTTGTAGCTTAAGTGCTGGTTCGTAGTCAGGTTTAAGACTAAGCGTTTTTGCAAGATATGTACGTGCCTCCTCCATGCGCCCCGTCTGAACAGAAAGAACGGCCTGCAAATAGGGCGCCTCTGGACGGTTTGGTGCTAGGTTTAACGCATGCCCAATCGATGAGACGGCCTTGTCCTGCATATCTGCAAGACGCAACGGGCCAACCAGCAGTATATAAATTGATGTATGAGTCAGCGCCACAGTCAGATCATTGCGATCCATCGTTACTGCTCGGTCTATAGCCCGGATAGGTTGGTCTATCATCTCTCGAGGAGGTGTAGAACTCGCAGCAGCGTCCCGCAATATTGTAAGAAGCACGTTCGCATCGTTGGCATACAACCGCGGGGTTGCCCAATACTGGGCCCCTTTAGACAAGGAAGCGTGCGCGGCCCCATAGTCCCCCGCCTCAAAATGCTCGATGCCGACCATGCGATAGTGCAATGAAATAAGTTGGAGCGAAGAAACCCCTATAAGTGCCAGGCCTGGCACCGCTAACAGCACCAGGACAATCAAGCGCAGAGGCAGTCGTCTAACCCGTACAAATTCAGGTTTCCTACAAAATGGTTGGGCGGCAAGACCGAGCAGCGCACCACACAATACCATCGGTACAAACCCGGTCGTGTAAAAGAACGCTGCTCCGTAATAACTCAGCGCCGCAAAAAAGCATGCGACAGACACACCAGACACATTGGGAATAGCACGAGCAAGTAGAACGCCAACTGCTATAAGCGGCAATAGCCACGCAAGAATGCCAAATATGCCAAGTTCGACAAATATGGTCGCTACCGTACTGTTGCCCTCTTTAAAGGTTGTATTCCAGAGCGGCGTTTGATTGAACTCCTGCGGACGATATTTGTTCCAGATTTGGCCGAAACTTTCGGGTCCTGCACCTATAAGTGCATGCGTAAGGCTGTTGGCAAAACTCGGACCGCTCACCAGCTGGGTTGCTTCGAAGCTGGGGCGAACATCAGGTGGCACTTGTAGCATAGGGTCGCGCACGCCGAGCGCAACGGCTGCCCCAAGACTCAACACAAGCAGGAGCGAAAGCGTTGGTGGGCGAATCGTGCGACCGATACTAAAGAGCACCGTGCGCGCGGCCACCGATACCAAGGCCGCGCCTGCAACAATACTGACGTATACGATATTAAAAAACAAAAACAGACAGACCAAGAGAACACTGCTGACTAACGCTAGCACCCACTCACGCTCGCCCCACTCATCGGACCAATCCGCGAGCGCAGACGCACACACAAGTGCCAATGTGACTGCGGCCGATATGGTCGGCCAATTGCTCAACACGCCACTGCCAGCTCCAAACATAGACGCCACGGCGGATACCACTCCACATACAAGCGCGCTACCTATGAACACATACAATACAAACCTTGCTCGAGCAGCCGGCACCAAAGAGGCCAGCGCGAGTGCGAGTGCAAAGAGCCCATACGAGGCGACCGTACCCATCTCAAGAGCTTCTCCTAACCAAGAAATAGATGGAGTGTTGTTGAGTAAGGCCGAGACACTCGCAAGCAACACTAGCGGTAGCGCTACCACAGAAAGTACCGACGGACCTGAAGCTAGTGCATTGCGAGAAATAAACACAATTGCCGCCCCAACCAGTAGTGCCACACCGAATACAAGGCCAACCAATATGCCCTTCTGATCCTCTGCGGTTACCTGTACAAATGGAATAACGAGAAGCGGCAAAAGTACTACTCCGATGGTCGCAATAAGGCCAGAGAGCGACAAGGTAAGCCGTTGCATACACTCGATATGGTACCATCATCCGTGCCTCAGCTTGCTATACTGCCCTTATGGTACGCACGATGGTATATGTTTGTTTGGTTCTAGGAGGATGCGCGGCGGGCATCACGTTTGGCTACACTTCTACGCGCAGTTTGCTCGATGGCCTCACAAATACGATACCTGCCAACTTAACCGATACGCCGGCAGCGCTTGTCCAGCGCGGAGTGATTGAGCGAGTCGACAGACAAGACCATACACTCCTCCTTAGGACTACCTCGCCGTATGATCCCGCCATCACCATGCCGATGCGTATCAACTACGACAACGTGACGACCTTTTGGGACCAATTTGGAACGGCGATTTCCGTAGCTACTATACTGAACGGAGATCGGGTGCAAGTAAACATCGTGCGCCAGCCAGGAGCATTATACGCGTCCCGTATGTATAAATTATAGTATTTATGCGAACCACACTCATTGCTATCGGGATTTTCATGTCTGCGCTCGTTGTGGGCTACCTTGGATACCAAACCTATACGTATAAGTATGCTTACACCGAGCAAACGGTGCTGTTGCGACGCCTGTATTTCAATCTTCTCAACGCGCCCCAGTGGCGCTACGGCACAATAACGGCAATCGACCAAGTAAATTCTACGCTGCAGGTACAACTTGCACATGAACTACCGATACGCGTCATAGTTCCCGCCAACGCCTACATTGGCCGCCAGGACCTCATAAACGAGCAAGGAGTATACACTGGGGCGCTCGCGCCCACGCAAGGCACATTTAATGATTTGCAGGTAGGCCAGCACTTCGCTGGCACGATTGTGCGGGACCTGCAAGGCTCGTTCGTTGCGCCCACTATTCTCGTCGGGAACCCGCTCTAAAAAAACATTACGCCTTTTGGCGTGCCTCGGCGCGGATGCGCGTCCCCTCCATAATACGGTCGATCATGCCCTCGGGCAGCACGTCTTTAATATCACTGTATCGTTGGTACTTCATTACACTGCCATCTTTGGTGCCGAGAAAGTTGGGCGTCTCTGACAGCCGCCACACACTCGCATTAAACGGCAAAAAGTAGATACTCGGAAGCGTACGAATAAGCAACGTGTCAATGAGTGGGTAGCGCCCGAGCGACCCATCCTTGATGCGGACGCGCGCGTTGTCCAAGTACATCACGAGGTCGAACGCACAGCTCATGAGTATAAGATCGAGCGAACTCGAGCGCTGCATGATAACGTTCTCGCGGTTAAGCCACGGTCGCAGCTCGAGGTCTATCTGCGTCGCAATGTCGGCATTGTAGCGCTGGTCGCGCGTCGCATAGAGGTGCGTCATGCTCTGTACCCAGTGTGTGATACCCCGCTCGATAATCGGACCTTGCAGCCCGCGGTTGCGCACGTCGAGCTCGCCGCGCAGGTCGAGCAGGAAGAATTCGTCCGCAAGCGACACCTTGAACATACGCGCCTTGGAGCTGGCATCCTCGACGATGTGCGCATAAAACGCATGGGGGGTTGGTGCGACATCATAGTGCGACAGTGTGTATAGGAACGGGCCAAACGTTTGCACGATGGTGTTGTCACGAAACGGATACCCATGCAAACGATCCAGATCAACCAAGTGCTGGAGCTCGGGCGAAATGGTTGTCGGTGTATATGGAGGCAGTACGTCGACTGTGCGCGTGGTACTAAATGGCACACCTTTGGTTAGCAAGAGCTTACGGCGGTGTACATCTTCAGCGAGGGCGTGCGCGTTTCGCTCTACGAGTCGTATTATTTCGAATATGCTCGCAAGTGATGTGACGTTGCCACAAAAGTCCTGGAACGCAAAGGTGTCGGGCAACTTTTTCACTTGGACGACGGCCTCATGGAGCCAGCGATATTTGCGCGCGCACGTTGTATATACGTGTGCGGTTTTTTCCCACTGGGCAAGCAGCAACTGCGCCGACTCCATGGTCGGATAGACAACAAACTTTCTGCGCTGACGCTCACTCTCGATAAATGCACGCAGAAACCTGATAGGGATTGCGTACCTCGCGGTTGGGTACCGGATCAAGAAGAGCCGCCGCCAGATTGAAGTACTCGACACAAGCATTTCTGCCTCTTTGACCAAAATCTCAATACGGTCGAGCGCAGCGCTGGCCTGCTCGAGGTCCATGCCCTCTGCAGCAAACAGCGGGTCGCTCTGGACCGAGTTATAAAAAGAGTGGAGCGTTTTATCGTTCATACAGCAGGGGCGCGTTTACGCCCCGACACTATACCAAAGAATTGCTGCGCAATCTCCCCCATGCTATGGTGCACCTTGGACCAGGTCCAAAGACATATCAACAAGCCTACGGAAGGAAGATCCGATGTTCACGCTCCCATTCTTGCCTACTGTGGTGGCGGTATTTGCCACCATCACGCTCTTTACATTCCTGACCCTGCGCAAGCACTCAGAGACGTCCGAGTCGGTCATGGTGGCCAACCGCAGCGTCGGGCCCTGGCTCGGCGCATTCGCTATCACGGCCACATGGACCCAGGCGCCCGCGATCTACGCGTCCGGGTTTTACGCCGCGAAGGGCCCTTGGTACTTCGTGATGTTCTGGGCCCCGAACGTGCTTGCGGTCGTGTTGCTCTTGGCGCCGGTTATGTCGGCTCGGCGATTGCTACCGCAAGGGCTCACTGCTCCGCAGTATATGGGCGAAGTGTTTGGGCCTACAGTCCGCACCATGACGCTCCTCATGCAGCTCACCTGCTTGCTGGGGTCATCTATGGGCGCAATCCTAGGGATTGCGCAGTGGCTCAAGCCCATCCTCCATATCGAGCCTGGCTACGTCGGCCTCATGTTCGGTGCATTCGCCTTTGCTTGGGTCGTTCTGACTGGGCTGCGGGCGGGTCTCATCAGCGACCGCGTCAAGATTGCGTGCTTCGGCATCATTATCGTCGGAGTCGCGTACTTGTGGTGGAAGGCGTCTGGGTCGTTCCAGGCGGCGCGCATCACCCCGGTACCTAGCGAACCGCTGGGCAATATCGTGTGGAACCTGGGCGTGCCGCTTTCGGTAACGCTCATCGGTGCCGCACTGTGCTTCCCCGACATGGCCGAGCGCGGCTACGCGATCGTGGCAAACCGCAGCGTACAGCGGTCTGTCTATATCGGCGCTGCGGTGATGTTCGCGATTGTGACGCTCGCGTTCGGTTCGCTCGGGATCCTTGCAACGCACACCATTACCGAGAAGTTCAACGACTTCCCGGCATTCGCGGTGCTGCGCACATTCGGCACGCCGAACATGCTCGTCATCGTCTCGGTACTGCTTGCCACGATCCTGACCGCCAGCCTCGCGGCGTATATCGCGAGCGCGGGCAATCTGCTGTCGATCGAGCTGCACCAGCGCTACCACCTGTGGCAGCATGGCACAAAGCCCGATGACCGCCGTACGGTCTGGGTGAGCCGGTTCTTCATGATCATGCTCATCCCGTCTGTCGTGGGACTCTCGAACATCCCCGGTATCAGCATCCCCAAGCTCCTGGAGTGGGCCGCCACGTTCCGTGGCGAAATCCTCTTCCCGGTCCTGGGTGCGCCGGTGCTGCTGTACTTCGGAGTGCCGACCAAGGCGTACGACCGCTGGGTCGGCGGCAGTATGATCGCGGGACTGCTCTTTGGTATCGTGTTCCTCTTCAGCAGCGAGCTCTTCGGCGCGACCTCACTCATCGCGATGAACGCGAAGCCGCTCGGCGCGATAAGCGCCGTGCTGTTTCCCATCGCGGGGTTCCTGGTCTGCCGCAGTCTGCTGCATGCACGGACGAGCACAATCAGCGTCTCTGCCACATCCTGACACTACAGGGTGGTTCTATGCCCCGAGCAGCAATGCTCGGGGATTTTTATTGCACAAAACGGAGCTTAAACGCTTTCCCTGGCCCCATAAATGATACCGGTTCCTGCTCCAGCCGCGGCGGCAAAAAGATGCCCTCGACAATAAGCCGGCGCAGGGTTTTGGTCGGAGTCATATATAACGTATCGGCAAAGGTGTTGAGCAGAGCGTCGGCAGCCTCACTCGTCATACCGCCGGGACTATAGACGCGGAGCGTCAATTGCCCTTTGCTGCCGACGTCGGTCGACACCTCTGCCGCCTCGACTCGGTATTCGGCAAGTCGATGGGCAAACGGCGCGAGCACGCGCTCTACTTCTTCGACTCGCAAGAGGGTGCCTAAAATTTTTATATAATCGAACCCGTCCCTTCCCATAATCTCAAACGCGAGCGGCGCGCCGCACGCGCACGGTTCAGTGCGCCACCGCGCCGTGTCGCCGATGCGATAGTCCTCTACACGCACACCATCCTCAATCGTTTTAGTCACTAACACTGCACCGATACCTAGCTCGTTGGGGTTGTCTATGGTCAACGTAACACCCGCCATCGGGTGGTAGCAGTTACATGGCAAGTGTCCGCAGTCGAGCGCGCTTATGGGACCCATCTCACCAGCAATATACATCCGACGCACAATGGCATTTGGGTAATGCGTTTTAAAGAAGGTAACCCGAGCGTCAGTAAACAGCTCTCCGGCAAACACAAGATATTTTACGGCGTGCATATCCGCCTCGCGCATATGTTCAGAGATGCGCACCATAAACGACGGAAAGCCGCGGATGAGGTCCGGAGCAAGGTCGCCAAGCAACTCGCCAAGCCCGGGCACCAAGTCGTTAACGTCAAGAAAGAGTATGCGCCGAGGATTGTCGGTCGTGTGATGTCGCGCGTACATCGCGTTCGCCATGCGGAGGTTCATCGAGGCAAAGCCGACCACTGCCGACACGCTTTTGCTGTAGGTTTTAAAGTAGTGCTCGAGATTCTCCGACACCGAAATAATGGGTGCCGCGGTGCTCCCAGACGTCAGCTTTATGGAGTACTGCTTCGCGTCCGCAGGGCGCGTTTTTATAAATTCGGCAAGCCGCTTCTCGGCAAGTGCTGCTATGTACGCCCTATCGGTCGCCATAGTTCTCGACTACAAAACTTCCCCCGTCTTTGAGCACTCCGCGTATGCCGCTGCCGTAGCGAATAATAGGTGTCGCGAGCATGGCGAGTTTGGTAAACACCAATTCCCCATCGACTGACTCAACCAGCGTGTTGTCCGGCGCAGTAAATATCGGAGCATCCGAAAGTGGCGCAACACCCAAGACGCCCGTCTCGCTAAACGCGAGTACCAGGCGGATCTCCTCTGCATAGGGACGCAGCATGGCAAGATCGGCGGGGTCGAACGACTCGCCAACAAGCGAAAGCGCCACAAGCGGCTTGGTACGGCTCTTAAGACACGGTAGCAATCGCAGCACCGAGGCGGGGTCTGCAATAAGCGAGTCAATATCGTATTTTGTTGCGGCGACCGATGCAATATCTGCATTCTTCTCACCAATGAGCGGCACGCGGTTTTGCTCATAGCACCACATCGACTTTTCTATCGCGCTGTGTGGATCGGTCAGGTAGACCATCGGTCGATCAGACACGACTCCCCACGGTTCTTGGCCGATATGCGCGAACGCCCACTCTGAAAGGAACGGCCCATCCCCGGCATGAACTATCTTTACCAACGACCGGTCGTCTACATAACGCCGCCTCGAGAGCGGTGTCTCGATGAACTGCCTCCTGCGCACAAGCGGCAACGATACAAAGTCCTGCGTACCACGCCACAGGTCGCGATACCAGGAGGTCGAGTGCGCATTGAGTAGGTCTACTAAGGATTGAGGATTGGTGTGCATGGTCTTAATTAGATACTTGTTTGAGTTTTACATTTTTTACCCCCTTAGGGAACGGTTCACTTGCCCACTCAACCCTCAGCGGCAAAAGTAGTCCCAGCTTTACAAAGTCGCCTAGCGTCTTTGTGGGCGACACGAACAGATGCTCGCTCACCCGCGCGACGATGTCTGCTGCAGCCCGCTCCGCCCCGCCACCACTCTCTTTATATATGTGCAGCAGAATGCTGCCCACAACGCCCAAGTTGGTAGACACAACGGACGCTTCGACGCGATAATCATCGTACAAGTCTTTACACAACGCTGCCACACGATCGAACTCCTCTTGGCGCAGTACGGCCTGGCCAAGCTTTATATAGTCGTAGCCCCTGCGGCCGAGCACCTCGAACGTCTTTAGGTTGCCGCATGGGCATGATTCGGACACCCAGCACGCTACGTCGCCAATGCGGTATCCGTCGACCTTGGTGTGCTCGGTGATGCGCGCGCTGATAACCAGGTCACCGACACCGTTTGCATCGACGTTTTGGATATCTACGCCAACAGATTTCTTGGGGTGGTAATGATTGCGCGGCAAGTACCCGCAGCCACCGTCAGAGATAGCGCCTATCTCGCTCGCCACATACACAAGACTTACGCGAGTATCGGGCAACCATTCTGCAAAGAAGCGCGCATGTGCGTCGGTAAGACATTCGCCACCCAACGAGAGTACTTTAATTCCTCTGCGCGTCTTTTCGTCGAGCTGGCGCGCCAGCTGCATAATAAGCGTTGGGAATGCATACCCTCGGTCAGGCGCAAAGTCTGCGACGAGCGCGCATACTGCAGGCGACACCTCGGTTGGGTCGACCATGAGCACGCGCGCGTTTGGCACATCGCCAGTCCGCACCTGCAGCACGTTCCCCAACCGCAGCGTGAGCAAACCATGATGCAACAAAAAACGCTCGGCCCCGCGATTGACGCCTTGCGTCGTATAGACACTCTCGAATACGAGCATGAGCGGGTCGTTGTTACTCGTCCCGGATGTCATCCGTATCGAAAACCCCATCGCAGGTTTGCTGCCCCGATGCTCCATATCGGCGAATGTACTCGCGGCAATGGCCGTAAAATCCTTCCGCTCGAGCAAAGACATGTGGCCAGTATACGCTTCGTATGCTGTTAAAACTACCCTACTCTTCGAAGCCACCACAGCTGATAAAAAGAAGTTTGTTTGGATTTTCTTGTGACGTCATAGCGGCTGGATCCTCGCATTCGTCGGCCTTAGCAAAGTTGGTACTGGACGGAGTTTTGTGCAGCATTGACTGCACCAGAAGGTACGCCTGGAGTCCAAGCGCAAAGACAGAGGCAACCACAAATAAAAAGAGACGTGATACGGGTCGAATCCGCATATATCATCAGTATAGGATATGCGTAGTTCCCTGTATATAGGGTATAAACAGTTGCCTGTATACTGGTGCCATGGCAGCGGTCATAACGAGTCTCATACTTCTCGTACTGGGCGCCTTGGCATCATATGGCGCCTTGGGAACAGCGCACTTCTACGCGCAGGCGCTCGAGCACGCGCACACCGACGAGACCGTAACGGTAGACAACCGACCCTATAGAGTTTTAGACGGGGTAGCATACACCAACGGCAGCCCTGCTACAGGCTTCGCTGCAGCGCGCGCTGTGCGCCTTGCGTACGAGGTCACGCTTGCGCGACGAGATCCATTGTTTGCATTGCCGGGCGTCGACCCCGTAGTACTCAAACAGCAAGTGGACTTGCTCGCCCAACTGACGCCTCAAATAGCTGCGCTCCAGCCGACGCCAGAAAGCACAAAACTCGCAGCACGACTCTACCCTACCGAATTTTTACTACGCACGGCTGAACTCGAAGAGGCACGACAACGCTTGCGCGCAGACCCAAACGAAGAAGCTGCGCGAGCCTACCGGACGCTCCTTGTTCGCACTGCGTATGCCAAAGAAAACGCAGCGAACGACTTTGCGCAAGCATTCTCTACCGCGACCGCGACTAGCAGCGAGCGGGTAGCCCTTTTTAGCGGTGTACTAAACCGCACCACCGCGCGTGCATCGCTTGACGTACTCTTGCGCGATACGACACAACAGAAAGAGCGCGCACTCGCACGCGCACGCTGCACACTGGGAGTTATCGACCAGTGTGCAGCGCTGCCAACGACGTCGCTTGCAGTTAGTGTTCCACTAGCGCCGCCACAGCCGCAAACCACCGCCGACGATGTCAATGCACTGTGGGATAGCGCCTATAACACTCCTTCTGTACGCACGGGAGTGATACTTGCCAAGAGCACGTGCGCGTCCGACGCGCCGGGCCCGAGCCGTATCGTGCTTGGTCAACAACAAAACCCGACCGGCGTGCGCATAGCAATTGCATACGTAGATAATCTATTTTTGTACAAACTCTCGGACCTCAAGCGTTCGCCCTACGCGACGTATATGCGCCAAACATTCGGCTCGCAGTATACGCCCACGAATTCGTTCAAGTTCTACGTATGCCAACAGGTCGGCGTCGACTACGGCGCTGCTACTGCTGTAGCGCAAGTCGCCGCATTCGCCGAAGCACACCCGGGCCTAGCGCCGCGCGAGCGCCACACTCTTCTCGCTACAGGTGAGTACGTAGCGCAGTGGGACGCCGAAGCATACTTGGTTGCAGCGCTGCGGCAGAGCGACGTGGACACGTCGACGCACCACAATCTTGAAGAGCTCGCGCTCATGGCGCGTACCAAAGTGGCCGGTCTCGAGGAAATACTAAAGGACGTGGTCGGCATTATGGACGCAGACACGCGCCCACCACTATCCAGGGTTCTTAACAACTCAATCTCGTACCTGTTCTTAACGCATAGCGCATTCCCCACGCTGCTGCGTATTGGAGCAAGTGACGACAGTTTTCTTGATGCACTTTACATTAAAGATGCGGAGGCCTCGCGTGCACTTATGTCGCAGCTTGTAGACTACCGCCAAGCACGCGAACAAACATCTACTGCGACCGTTGTTCAAGATTTGCGGAGTTTTCTTATTGCCGAGAACAAAATTGCTAGCACAACGCCAAGCGCTACCCCACCAAGCACAAGGCCCATGGAAGTCCCCACGCCTTGAGTTGATGCGGCGTCTGGCGATGCCGCTACTGATACAGGAAACGACGCAGAAGCTATTTCATTGCCATTTGTATCCCTAAAACTCGCTTCAAGTGAGTATGAACCAGGTGCAGCAAACGTATATAACAGTGTCGTAGGACCTATTGTTTGTTTGCGCACACCGGTAGCGAGATACGTTGTGTCGGTGCTCTTCATACGTACCCAAACTTCCGCGAAAGGCACTGCTGTACTCGTGTCACCCGCAGACTGCGTAAGATTAAGATCAAACCGTACCGGTTGACCCGCCACAAATTCATCCGGTTCATACCCGACGTCGGCAATATACTTTCCGGCAGGCACCTCCCACGATGAGCCGTCCCCATGCGCGCTTACAACCGCAGCGCTGAAGATTGTACTAATAAGTATCGTTATGACAGTGATTTTTAGAAATTGCATTTCTTTTTAAGATAATCCGGCACCAGAGCACAGAAGGCCCTCTTCGTATTAATGTCCGCCCCAAATATGAACCGCGCATGGTCGACGAGCATCTCTATACAGCTAGTACCCACAACTGGTACCCCAAGTTCACATATCGCCAAAGCGCCCGACAGGTCGCTGCGTCTTTCTTCAAGCACCGCCTGTGCACCAAAAGCATAACATGTTGACTGCCATTTGGGCGGAAAATTATCGCACGTGCTCGATACTGCGTCAGGTTGGCCGAGCAAGAGACGTCCAACAATAGATGAGGCCGATTGGTAGCAATGCTCTTCTTCAGCCACGGTAGGCTGACCTGCACAAAATGCAGCAGCGCCCGTACCGCTTACAATATCTTCTCTAAAGAGCGGCCAGCTTTCCCGCAAACACGAACCGCGTACTTCTGGATCGGTAAATGAATTACAGAATGGTCGCACAGTATTTTTGGTGAGCTTCAGCGGCAACTTATCGACCAGTGCATAATCCTCTGGTTCGAGTGGCTGATAAAACTGCATAAAGACCCCCTCTAAACATACTTGGCGGAAGTCGCCGGTGGGACTTTTCGCTACCGTCTGACAGAGCTCGAGTGCTTTTGGTATTTTTGCATTCGTAATGAAGTCAAAGAGGTGGCCCATGCCGTGATAGCACATCGCCTGGTCAAGCGCGCTCGGCTGCCACCGATCATGCGGTTCACATGCCCGAGCAAAGTCTGGCGTGTACGCGTCGATAGTTGCGTCATCTAAGACTGCGTTATCGAAGCGCCCTACAATGACGCCGTGTATAAAGCCATTTGAACAGAGTCCGTCCGTCGGATTGATAGGTATAGCCGCAAGCCAATTATTCGGATCATCAGCTATAGCGCGCTCGCCGAGCTTGTGCGCGAGCACATGACAAAATTGGTAGCTCGGGTCGAGCGTGCGAATTTTTCGCACCACATCAAACAGCTGTGTCATACCCATACCTGGATACAATGCCGGCACGGCAGACTCATAACAGGGCCCATGGTCCCCTTCATCCACTGAACATTCAGCGACGATCTGTTTCGCTACCGCAGCGACACCTTCACTGCGGCCAATGGTATGCATTACAATACCGAACACGCCAAGTGCTAGCGTGGCAACGAGAACATATACAATTTTTGATGACAGAATTCGCATCATAAGTCCTCTTCCTGGGGCGCAATCCTCGAATGGAACATGTTTGCTCGTAGTTCGACATAGTCCATACAAAAGGATGTCCCCGCATCAGTCAACCCAGTACACACCTGTCGCCCTTGCGCGCGCGATTGATCACTCCCTATCACATACGCTGCATAGGAAACGCAATATAGTTGATTTAGTTTAGACACTGAACTTGCCCTGCAGAGCAAGGATGCTATCGTCGGCGAAAAACCCACATTTGTAGGAGTGATATACCCAATCCCTTCGTAACAAGAACGTACGGCGGCATGGTCGCCTATACGGTCACACAACGCGCCAAGTTCGCGGTAAAAAGCTTCGTCAGGCGTATGTTTGGTCTTGCTGGCATAGACACCGTACATCCACCATTGAGGCTGCCAAAACGCACACGTACTGCGATACCTAGATGCAAGCGTATCACAAGGAGCAAAGAAATTATCCTCAACGAGCGGACGCGGAGTGGCCGATACGCCAAGCATAGTGCGTACGTTGTACTCCATAAAAACGCCCGAATAACAACCTTCCCCTGCATTAGACTCCGTCAAACTATCGCACGCCGCGAGCGAGCGCACCAGAGCGTCCTCGGTGTAGCCCACATACGTGACAACACCGTGGCCAATGCCATGCTCGCACGCTTCGGGACCCTTAAAGAGCGAATTCCGACAAATAGCGTCGAGAGCATTTACTTCGGAAAGACCGTACTCGTTTATCGCCTTACCAAGTACCACATGGAAGCACCCGTACGAAAATTGTGCGTCGCATACCGACACCCCGCGCCTACCTTCTACCGCATACAGTGCTCCGCCAAAAGCATGCGCAAGTTGGTGCTGTGCATCCGCAAGATAGTCCGAAGCAAAGCGCGAGAACTCGAGATACGCGGCTGCGCCACCAACTGCCTGCACACGCTCCTGCCAATATGCGCTCTGCATGTCGACCGAGTCGTTTTGACCCGTCTGAAATGGCGGTGGCGTATGCCGTGCCCCGACATACCAAAACACAAAACATACTACGCATAACAAAATAAACACGCTCGCTAACGGCAACCAGGCGCTCCGCAGATACTTTATATGGTAGCGCATGTTTTTAAAATTGCACGATACTGCGACGGCGTCGCTTCACACATTGCTTGCATAGTTGTCTGATCAAAAACAATTTGAGGCACATCGATAAGCTGCGTGTAGCACGCGCCTTGCATGGCTGCGGTAAGTTCACTTGAACTACAAAGCGCAAGTACCGCAACCTGCTGCGATCCTGGCGTACCCATCTCGAGCATACCGCTCACAAACGCACCGACACATGCCTCTTGCCACGGCGTGGCATAACGTGCGCACGTATGTGCAACTTTTTGCGGCAGGTCCGCGGCCTCCGGCTCGTAAGCACCATAGACTGCTAGCGCCGATTCGAGAGCGCGCAGACGGTAGGCCGGGTCTTTAATCGTATCTATATACGACATGGTCTTGTCTATGTTGCGTTTGGACATGGCAACTACGAGCGTGTTCATTTCTGCATAACACGCCCTCCGTTTGAGTTCGTCATACCCACGTGTCTTACAAAAAAGATACGGATCATCATGCATATCGATCTTATTGTTCGGATCCTGCGCCAATATAGCCATAGAGTTAAATACGCCCGAGTAACATCGATACTCCCATGCGGACACTGATGAGGCCACATTCTCACACACTTCAAGGCCCGGCACAGCCATAGCAACAGGATTGCCCACAAGGGACGAATCCCCGCCATCGGTGAATCCGTGGCCGATACCGTGATAACACGCGCCCTCGGTGTATCCTTCCGGATACGGCACCTGCTTACCCGCATATGCGCAGAATGCCCGCGCATCGGCATAGTCGTGCGTGGCATACAGTAAGGCCTGCATAAAACCATGATAAAAGCCGTACCCACATGACGAGGCTTTATCATTTAATGTGATTGGCTTTTGTTGCACAAAGAGTGCGTATGCATCAGCGCCAAGCACATGCATTTCTCCGTGGCAGTTATCCGCAAAACGCGCATCATTAGCATACACATAGGCAACCAGATCAAATGCGGAACTTAACCCATCACGACCAAACACCTCCTTGATCCTTTCGCTGTAGCACACAGACGAAGTTGCGAGCGTCTTACAATCAGCTACGACATTCGACGGAGCATACTGCCGTGCATGCCAGGAAACCGCTCCCGCGAAAGACGCCAAGAAGACAACGGCGGCAGCATAGCCATAATAGCCACAGTGATGTATGCGGATTTGCCTCTTGCTCATAAATGATTAAATGTTGGGTAGGATGCTGAAGAAGTGCCCACCCGACTACCTTCTTTACAGAGAGTCTGATACGCGTCGGGCAAGCGGCGGCAAAATGCTGTGCTGCGACTATCTGTAACGTACTGATATATACTCTCGGCAAGCTCGTCGTAACATGCCTCTTGCAGCGCGCCATTACTTAGTGCGCAGAACCTA
>Ga0172379_10004772_pt1 | contig 19620 bp, 20 predicted proteins | sample GrowelOW334metaG_FD_119756 | JGI IMG/M metagenome (GOLD analysis project Ga0172379, IMG submission 119756) | Groundwater microbial communities from an aquifer near a municipal landfill in Southern Ontario, Canada - Groundwater well OW334 metaG | ecosystem: Environmental > Aquatic > Deep...
AGAGACAACGATTTTAAACCTCGTATTTCATATTCAAGTGTTTCAAAGAATTTAGCTTACGGGGTCCATTCTTTGTTGGTTAGATTTGGGGTTTTTTCAAAAATACGTAAGAAAAAAATAAAAACAAATTTTAAATCTTGGGGTTGGGCATATGAGATTGACATAGCAGACATAAATAATGTAAAGAGATTTTTAAATAAAATAGGGTTTACTGGTAAACATGCAGAACCAAAAAAGGCCCTAGAAATTATAAGTAACAAAAAAAGCATAAACAATATTACCTATTCTATTCCCATAGAAGTATGGGATATAATAGACAAAAAGAAAAAAGAACAAAATATAGAAACCGATAAGGCCTTAATGTCTGTGCCTGTTGGAGAAAGAAAATCGCGTTGTCGTAGGGGATATGCACCAAACCGAGACAAAGTTAGGAAAATAAATAAAATCTTAAATGACCAACAGTTATCTAATATAACAAATGACTCAGTTATATGGCTTCCAATAAAAAGCATAGAATTTATGGGGACAAGCAGGACTTTTGATATCTCTGTCCGCGAGAGCGGAAAACATAATTTTGTAGCCAACAATATAATTTCACATAATTCAGGCAAAGACTTGCTTGGTTCTTTAATTGCTTCTTATGAAGCAATGAGACTTCTTGAGATACCAGGAGGCAATCCATATTCATATTATAAAATAAAAGAAGGAAATCCTATATATATAACAACCGTTGCCAATTCAGAAGGTCAGGCAAAAATTCTATTTAATGAGATAAAAAATGTAGTATTAAATTCTCCGTATTTTCAAGACAAAATAGGATGTATCGATTCTGGCTGTATATATCTATTAACACCATCTGATAAAATAAACAACAAGAAAAGAGAAAAAGAAGGGCAAGAATCAACAAAAGGAAGTGTAGTGATTCTGTCTGGACACAGTAACAGTAATACCCTGAGGGGTCTTAGAAGTTTTTGCCTCTTTTTGGACGAAGTGGCATTATACAGGACTACTTCTGGATCATCTGGAGGGGAAATAATTTATAACAGCTTGGTGCCGTGTACTACTGACTTCAGGTTATTCTACGAAGAAGATGGAGTTACCAAAAATAGACTTGACTCTAAGATAGTATTGATATCATCACCTAGAAGCAAAGATGGAGTTTTTTATAGAAGTTATGCACAGGCATTTGATAAGGTTATTGGAAGACAAACTTTTGCAATGAGGGCTCCAACATGGAAAGTGAACTTAAGACACAGAGAAGAGGATTTGAGAAATGAAAACCCAGGAATGCCAGAGTCAGAGTTTTCTATGGAATTTGGAGCAGAGTTTGCAGGGGTTGGTGGAGAAAGATTTATTCCAGAGGAATATATTGATAGAGCAATAGTGCCGGATCTTGGGCAAAAAGAAATTGGCATGCCAGGAATATATTATTTTGCTCAGGTAGATCCAGCTTCTACAAGTAACAATTACGCAATAGTTGTTATTCATGTAGAGGATTATTTAAAAATGATACAAATTCCTGACTCTGAAAGGACAAAAAAGGAAAAAAGGAAAAAATACATAGTTGACCACATAAAAATTTGGACTCCTACTGCTGAAAAGGGAATAGATTTTCAAGAAGTTGATGAATATGTGATAAAATTATCAAAAAGATTTAGATTTATGATGGTTTCATATGATGCTTATGAATCAAGGCAATCAATGGCAAAATTAAGAAAAGCAGGAATTCCTGTTAAATTTACTGCTTACAGAAGCAGATATAAAGAACAAATTTACAGAAACTTAGAAAATTTACTAATATCTGGTGACTTAATGCTTCCTAGTTATGGACCATATGCAAAATTGGCTGAGCTTGAATTAAAAAATCTCAAACGAGAGTGGAGTAATAACGGTTTTAGAATAAGGCCAAATCCAGAAGGTGATGTAAAAACCGATGATATTGCTGATGCTCTGGCTGGAGCCTGTGGTATTGCTCTTGAACAATTTAATACAGGATATGTTAGATCTGAGACAGTTTATATGCCATTGTCTAGGGATAGTAGCCCTTTGTGGAAAATAGGACAGGGAGTATATACAGATTCTCAGTTTAATCAATTAAACAGAAAATACGGATTTGGAAATTAATAGAGGTTTTTATTGTTTTTTTTTAAATAATATTTGTGTTTTAGTAAAGGAATAAAAAATGTATAACCTTAAATTGGCAAAATCAAAGGCAAATAATCAATCTTCAAAAATTGGTCCATTTGAAAAGGCTCTTGACAAAAATAGAAACTCATATGATTTAAAAGCAAATGATAATCCGTCTTCTCACGAGTCATTATTGCAACAAGACAGAAAAGGCGATCAGTATAAAACTACAGAAGCCCAAATGGAAAGAAAATCTTCAGATAATCCCAAAAAGATAACTGAAAAGAATTTAGAAAGGGAAAAAATGGGTTCTCTATATGTTCCTGCCATAAATGCTTTTGTTGAAGAACTCATACAAGACAGAAGGAAAGAATTTACAAAACTGCAAACAAAAAAAGAAAATGATTGGACTTTAGAATCTTCTACTCAGAATGCAGATTTACCTGAGTGGCCACAAATTGCCGACCAACATGATAAAAGGGTTTTGCCTAATGACATAGATAGAGAACCAAATGGTGAGGCATTATTAGGCGGAAAAATATTAAAAGCATCGGTTAATGATGCTGTGTTGGCAATAAAAAGTGGTGAAACAAATAAATATGACAAAGAGATAGTTGAAATATTAAAAGTTGCACATGATCAGAGCAGAGATCTAACAAAACAAGAAAAACATTATATAAATGAACTTAAAAAGATTCGTACTTCTATGTTTTTAAAAGAAGTATAATGATGAAGTATATGGGATGGTATAAAAAAGCTTTAAAACAAACTCCTTTGATACAAGACCCAGAGGCTCTTCTCGATGATGGGACTCTTTTACCTTATGGAAATCAGCCAAGACCCAAAGATAGATTACAAAGATCTTTAGGTCTTGGGACTTCAAAGCACAATGAAGGCGAAATATCTGGAGAGGACAGTTCAATCGGAAGTCCAGACAGTCAGATTAATAGTCTTACTTCTGGTTTTACTAGGCAGGAGATGGATGACAAAGGTATCACAGATGAGGGTCTTGGTGGAGAACCAATTCCTAGAACAGAATTCCAGGGTGGTCCATCTGTTAGTGATCCTCCCAGTGTAATGGGAATGGTTCCTGGTGATTATAGTCCTTCGTTTTTTTCTGGAGACAATAATCCAAAATCTGTTGCAATACAAAACACATTAAGAAATATTTATAGAAAAAATCATAACAGAAAAAACATTGGTGATAAAGTTGTTAATGTAATTGAATAGGAGATTAAAAAATGCAAATAACAACCACAAAAAAATTAAAAGGTATTCTTGAACTGCCTTCTCTTGGCACACGACTGATGTATGACCATGTTAAAGACAAATCTCAAACAATAACTATTGATGATAAATATGCATCAAATCAAGAAATTAATATCGCATATGCAAATGATTTAATTACTATAAAAGGGAAACCAATAGTTCCAGAAGGAGAATATGGGCCTCAGCCAGAACTAACTGCAAAATTAATTAATATAGCTAAAAATCCTATTACTTTAAGAATAGACAAAGAAGTAAAAGAGATTGCTCCAGGAGGAAGTGTTATTGTACCTGTCTCTTTTTTAAATAACCCACATATAAAATGTTTGATAAATAAAAAGTTTAAAGTAGATGATCTTGAGTCTGTTATTGAGACAGAAACAGGTAGTGATTTAGATATTGATGCAGAACCAGAGACTATAGCTGTAGTAGCGAATCCTAATGATGAAAAAACTTTCACAACTCCTCAAGAGTTAAAAAAGATAAATGCAAATAAAATTCCAGAAGCAAAAAAAGAAGAAAAATCAATTCCTCAAGTTTACAGTCCAAGACAAGAAGATGAAATTGACGAAGAAACTGAAGAAAATTTTGTTGACAAAATACAGGAAAAGGAAAGAATAAAGAAACTGTCTTGTAAGAAAAATGACAACAATGCCCAAAATGACTCAGAAAACATTTCTGATACAGAGGCTGTTCAATTAAATAAAATGGGTGATACCACTCCTGTAGTTGTACAGAGAAAAGAATCATTTATTGAGGGAAAAACTGAAACTGTTGAAGCAAAACCAGAAAAGAAAAAACGTGGAAGACCAAAAAAACAAAGAAGTACGGAGATTTTTGATATTTAATGAAAATAGAAACAGAAATATCTAATAATATATTATTAGAACACGAGCTTAAAGCATGTGGAATAGACATAGATGTTCCTGTTGTGATAGATATTAACGGAGAAGAAGAGGAATGTCAAACATTAGAAAATGCCTTAAAGAAAATTGATCAACAAATTGCTGATGCCAAAAAAGAACTATTTGAAAAATGGAAAACAATAGGACAAATTGCAAAAAATGCTGTTTATGAAAAAAAATATAATGATTCTCCTTGTCTTGGAAATATTCTGTTTCTACATAATGTGAAAAAATCTCATATTTTTAGTCTTTTTTTTGATGAATTAAAAGAAATTAGCAAATCAATCGAAATGATGTTTTCAAAAGACATTTCCATAATAGATCATGAACTGGTTGAAAAATACAATGATGTATTTTTAGAAATAAGAATATTACATATTTTGGTTATGAGAGAAATATACAGAAAAAAAATTCTTAAAAAATATATGTCACTTAATAAAATTGCCAGTATCTCTGGACCATGGGCAAATTTAGATTTACCAATGCAGGAAAGAGTTTATCCTTGGGCTCCAGAAGAAGAAGAATATCAACAACAAAGAACAACTGCAAAACAAAAACAATCAAGATACAATCCCGAATATTCAGCCTTCGGTACCTATTATGAATGGGTTGAGCTTCGGAACAACCCCTACAAATTCGGAGATTGGTCCGAATCTCCGTATCCTGGGAGAGAACAGATCCGGCTGGCATAACTATGAAAAATCAAAAAAACATCGATGGAATAATTTCTCTTTTAAGACAATTTGCAAAATTGTACTCCATTGATTCCATTTTTTTTGCTGGTGAATATTGTAGGTCATTGGTACTTAAAGGTACTGAACAAATAAATTATATGGACGTTGTATCTGCATACCAAAATGATGCAATTAAATTGTGTGGTTTTTTTTCATCTGAATTTCTGCATCAGAGTCCAACATATTATCATAAAACAGGCACAGCCCAAGTTACATATAATGGGATTAAAATAGAATTTCAAAATGGTAGCATGCATAGATATATGCATAATGATGACGTAAAAGAATGGATGAGAAAAAATAGAATAGAAAACACTCCTTTGATTAATAATATATATGGCAGGGATTTTACTATAAACTCTTTAGTTTTTTCAATAAAAACTGGAGAATTATATGATTTAACCAAAAGGGCAACCGAACATATAGAAAAAAAAATTATATCTACAATTCTTCCGTCTGAAATAGCAATAAAATACAATCCAATAATAATTCTAAGAGCAATAAGATTTTTATGTCAATATGATTTTTTTATAGCTCCAGAGCTAAGAGCAGAAATGAAGACGAATATTGATAAATTGACAAAGAATTATTCAAAAGAAAGAATTACGCAGGAAATCGAAAAAATATTAAAAATTAATACTAAGGAAGGATTAGTACAGTTTAAAAAATATGGTCTAACTAGATTTATAACTAGGGAGCAAATATCAAACTATATAAGTGTTAAAGAAAAATGAAGAAAATAGCCGAAAAACTTGATTCAATGCAACGTGATGGCAAACTCCGCACTTTTAATGCTTATTTGTGTGATGTTGCAAGATATTCATCTGACAGATATGAAATTGATATAAATCTTAGAGAAACATTTGACGGATACTCCACAGGATGTCTTATTCTTCATAGCCATATTGGTGTGGCCTCATATACGAGATATTGGCATTATAATAAAAATGAATATGAAACTGCATCTAAGGTTTTTGATACTATTTCTAAAATTGCAACCGAAATAAGAGATGAAATACAGAAAAATAAAATTCCTCCATCTAATTTAGGTGGAATGTTTAGAGATGGGCTAAAAGATGTGGATAATATACATAAAGAAACCAGTGGAATACCATGGGTAAATAATGCTCATAGTTTAGACTATGAAAGTGATTTTAGAGAATCAATATATGGTTCTAGATATCCAACACCAGATGACAATAATTTGTCTTTGATTTATAAACACCCTCAAGAGGAAACCAAACAGATTAATGATAGTAAATCTGGAAGAAATAAGACATATTATTATGGAGCTAAGAATGAAAAAAATAATGGCCCAAAGTAGTTCTTTTATATTAAATAATATTTTACCCATGCATGCTATTGATAATTCTTTTTCGGTGTTAACAGCTGGAGAATCACATGAACTTTTTGATTTATGGAAAAACGGAAAAGCAATCAATAATAACAGAGAGGTAATACTTCCGTTAAGCTATAATAGAGCAAATATTTTGATTTTGCAAGAAAAGGGTTATATTAAGTTAGATGGTCTAAAAATTGCTTTTACCCAAATGGGAAGTGAAACAATAAAAAAGATAATATTGGCCAAAGAAGACAATGCATTTAAAAAACAATCTGAAAGTTGCAAATGTCAAGAAAAGCAGAAATAACATTAAGAGCTAGAAACATTCCAATAAAGGAAAAGATATTAAGAAAATTATCTTGGTATGACAGCAGAACTCATACAATGTATGAAGATGAAGGCGGAGACATAGCTTTCAAATATGATCCTAAAACCAAAAGAACTACGCCTTATGTTATAGATGTTTTTGCTGACAAAAAGAACAATACATTTGAATATATAGAAAAATTTGTAGATAATTTAAAATTTGAATATGGAGTAATTAGCAAAATAGCAGGGATAGAGGTTTCTTTTGAGATTAATGAAGAGAAATTAAAAGACGATTATGATGATATTTTATACGAATTAGAGCAAGGATTGTTTGGTAATAAATTTTGTGAGTATTACATCAATGAAGACAATTAACATAGAAATTGCTGAAGGTCCATCAATGCTAGCTCAGGGTCTCATGTACCGTGAGAGGTTAGATATTTCAAGCGGAATGCTTTTTAAGTTTCCTGATATAACTTATGCTTCTTTTTGGGGAAAAAACACTTATATTCCTCTAGATATAGCTTTTATATCTAATGATGGAGAAGTTGTAGATATAAACAATATAGTACCTATGTCAACAAGAACAATTCACAGTTCTGGTCCGTGTAAATACGCTCTTGAGGTCAATGCTGGTGTTTTAAAAGAAAATGATATTGGAGTTGGGACCAAAATAGAGATTGATGAAAAAAACAAAAAGATTAACTGGAGAAAAGAAAATGCTTGATAGAAATAGCTTAACAGAAGAACAAAAACAATATGTTATTGATCATGCTCTAGATGGTCTTACTACATATTTTACAAAAGAAACTTATAAAAAAAACACAAAAGAATATAATCAATACGATATTGATAATATTATTAATTGTATTATGTCAAAAAAAAATGAGGAAAATATCCTAAGATATGAAACGGAAAATGGAATAAATTTTAATTTATCTCTTAAAACCGCTTCGTATGTTAGTGTGAAAAATATTAAAACTAATTATGTTTCTGGAAAAATTAGCAACAATGAACTGTTTAATATGCATTTTAAGGAAAATATACTTTCTGCAAAAGATTTTATAAAAATAATAAGGGACAATCTTTGAGCTGGTTTATTAAGTCACAAAATAGTTTTCAAAACTCAAATGTTTTCTCAGAAGAGAATGTTTACCAGGAACCATCTGAACAGATAATCGAAACAGAACAACATAATCTAAAGAAATGGATATTAGATGAGTTTAAAAATTCTATAAAACAAAATCCTAATTATGGTTATATTTTTGATATTATGGTTAATGGAATTCCAGAAAAAAATGAACTACTTATTCCATCAGAATTAAACAGGAGAGATGTTGGTGGAGGTACATATATGAGGATGAAATATCTTGCTAACAGATTTGGGTTTGATTTTGTTTACAAGGCAATTAATCATTTTAAAATAATAATAAAACTTATAATAAAAAAAATACCACCAGCGAACAAAACTCTTTACAGAATGGGTCTTGATTTTCTTGATTATTTTTCGAAATTCGAAAACTTTTATATTTCTCGTAAGACAAAAGAAAGATTGCCGTTTATGCAGGCAAGGGAATTCGTAAGAAATCTAGGATTTAAAACTTGGAAACAATGGATGGAATATTGTAAATCTGGCCAGAAACCAGCAAATATACCTAGTTCGCCACAACATGTTTATGTTAAAGAATGGCAAGGATATGCAGATTGGCTTGGTACACATGTTGGAAGAAAAAAAACTGTTTCAGATATACTTCCATATGAAGCAGCTAAAAAACACATACAGCAGGCTGGAATTGAAAATTGGCCACAGTTTTGGGAATTCATAAGATCTGGTAAAAAACCGCTGAATATTCCATCTTCACCTAGTAGGTCATACAAAGGGAAAGGATGGGTTGATGCATATGATTGGTTTGGAAAAGAAAAACCAGCCTGTATTATAAACTGGTTTAAAAAAATAGCCCAAATATCTCCTGAAGAATCAGAGAATACTTCGGAAAACGATTTACCAGTTATAACTCAAGAAAATATTGGCGAATACATAGATGAAGACGATAAAACAGATGAATTTGAAACCCAAGGTATAATTCCTGAAACACAAGAGCAAACAACACAATTAGATGAAATACCACAAGAAACAGAAGATGATTATAGTATTATAAGCAGAGCAATAGATACTAATCAGTGTTTATTGTTTGAATATATTAGTCGTAAAGGGAAATTTGGCAAATATTTATGCGAACCATACGGCACATTTATTGCTCAGGGGACTGGAAATGAATTATTGGTGACTTATTCAAGAAATTCTGGTGGAATCAGGGCATTTATTATAAACAATATACTTCCTGGTACTCTAAAACTATTAAAAGGCCAATTTTATAGTTTTATAAAGGATAAATTTATTTTTAAACCTTTATAAAGCCAACGTTTTCATGACTATTATATATATTGCTTACAAGTGTCCTGCTTATGCCTAAAACGTTTCCTATCTCTGCATATGTAAGTCCTTCTTGTCTCATTTTTTTTATTTTATCAAGTCTGGTATTGTTTTTCTTTAATTCCAATTCTTTTTTACACTTAGGACATAGTATATCTCTTTGTATCTCTGATAATGTTTTTTCAAATAAATGCCCATTTTCGCATTTCCACATGGATGGAGTACAGTTGTTTTTGTACCCTTTGATGTATTCTATCTTTTTACTGTTTGCAATAGAATTTATCTTTTTTATATTATTTCTTGTGAATTCACTTCTAATTTCATAAGAACATGTTGGACACCAACATCCTGTTTTTATGCTTGAGGGAACAGCTTCCCATATGTGTCCTTTTGGACATTCCCATGTTAATTTTGTATTTGCTCCATAATACTTTGTTGAAATTAATTTTCCGTTTTTTGTTTTTGCTAGCTCGTTTAATGTTGATATAGTTGTTCCTTTTCTTCCAGAACAATAAGGACACCAATGGTTTTTTCTAATATTATTCCAAGAAGATTCCCATATATGATTTAAAGAACATTGCCAAAGCATCTTTGAATGAGCATCTGTGTATGTTGTTGAAATTAGTTTTCCTTTTTTGTGTTCTATAAAATCTTTACATTCTTTAAGTTTATTATATACAATACTCAGGCCGTTATATGAAAACGAATTTATATCATTGTTAATTAATTTTATTTTAAAATGTTTTAATTTTTTGAATATAAAATTTATTTCTTTTCCTGTTTTACAAATATAATAAGGAATAACAACCAGTCTTATGTTTTCTAATTTACAGGCTTGTTTCTTTTTGTGGTCTCTATGTAATTGTTTTTCAAAATCATTGTACGTTTTATGAAAACGTTCGCATATTTTATAATGTTGAATTCCATTGAATTCAAATGCTAATTTTAATTCATCACAATAGCCATCCAGTTCTTGAGAATTTTTTAATACTTTTCTATTTTTTGGAAATAGTTTACCTGTTAGTTGCTCAAAAACATAACGGCATTTTTCTTCATTTATATATTTAAATTTTGAACATTTTGTACACCAAGACCCTTTTATTAATTTTTGAGCAGAAATTTCCCATTCATGCCCATTGACACATTTGATAATAAAGTATCTATTTTTAAAAATTTGAAACTCAGATAATATAGTTCCGTTTTTTAATAATACTATTTCTTCAATAGCTATTTTGTTTTTCATTTTATATTCTTTGCCAGTGGGTATTCTTTTTCGGTTGCGTCCCTTATTAGTTTAGATAAGGACACATTTTTGTTCTGTTCATATGATATTTTTCTTGCTTGTTTTTTTAAGTGCTCAATAAACCTGTTAGACATTCTTACTCCTACTGTTTGACTATTTTGTGGCATTTTATTCTCCCTTGTTATAAGTTACAACATGGCAACATATTATACCTCTTTTTTTTATGTATAATTTAAAATAAAAATTTTACAGAAATAAAAAGGTTTTTTTTACTTATTTTAATAATTAATTGTGTCTAAATATAGTAATAAAGGACAAAAAATGTATCCAAATGAATACTTAATACAACTTGCTGACACATGTGATCAGTTAGACCATAAAGGTCTGGCAGATGAAATAGATAATCTGATTCGAACTGGCAGTTTCATGAAGGTTAGTCAATATGTAGGTGTTATTGGTTATATATTAAAAAATCAGAGAGCCGTGATGAACTGTATTAGAAAAAAGAGGGTTGTATCTGATAGTTCGGTCCAGCAAATTACTTTTGAGTGTATAAAAGAATATCAGGATGGTCAAAAATATGATGATGAGGAATGGATTGGAAAATATGCTTCTTCTGACTCAAGAAAATATGTTAATTCTGTTTTGAAAACTGCTGCTGAAAATGGGATAGATATTAATACTGCTACCAGAAAACTTATTGAAAAACTAAGCTCTGATAATGATCTTTCAGAAGATTTCCAGAACATGAATAAGATTTCTGAAATGATTAAGACTGCTGGTTTGCAGGATAGAGAAGAATTTGTTTTTTTTTCGAATGTTCTAAACAAATTAGCAGCTGGAGAATGGGGAAAAACGGTTGACTGGTTAAGATATAGAATGCCAGGATTTGATGGAAGTTTTAAATCACAAATCAAAAAAATACAAACAACGTTGCAGGGACTACAAAACTCACAAAGATATTTAAATAGGGCTTTGACACCTATTGTAACATCTACTACTATGGACAAACAAGAAATATCACAGCTTAAATCAGCAATAACTCAAAATGATTTTAATTCTATTTTGCAGTCAGTTAAAAGAATAAGAACAAAGTATCAAAATGATCCTAAAATGTTAGGATTAATAAGTACAATTATAACTACTATGACTACTATATCCAAGTCTGTACAAACACTTGGAAATGAAATGGCTCCTATGATGGAAAATCCAAGAGCACGTAAAAGTGCTGGAAATTATATGGATCAAGCAAACTCTTTAATAAACAGTTTAATGAGAAACCCTCTTAATAATCAGAATTTATTAGGACTTTCTACGGCTATTCATAATATTGATATGGGATTACAACAATCAATATATAACACTCCACAACAAACATCCAATCAGCCAACTCAGCAGGGGCAGTCACAGACACCTACAGGGCAACAGGCTTCGCAGACTCAACAGCAACAGGCACAGCAACAGGCACAACAACAAAAGAAAACAACAAAGAGACCAGATTTATGTAAATCGTATAATGAGGTGAAAAAACATTTATCAAAGGACCCAAAGAATCAGCCAATTATAGGTCCTTTAGATAAAGCATTTATTTCTACTTGTAATACGGGCAAAACTATATGAAAAAGAAAATTGCAATAGTAAATAAGTTTAACAATTCTAAAACTGCAAAATCTCCTAGATATATTTGGGTTTATGCAAATGGTGATTTATCAGAAAATCATCCTGAAGTCCTAGACTGGAAATCGGGTTTGGAAAATCTAAAACAATTACAAAAAGAGCCTATAAAAAAGAAAAATTTAATTAAAAAAAACGATGATAATAAAGAAAAATCATGCGGCTGTCAAATAAAAATAACTCAATTAGATGGTGTTAACGACGAAATATTATCAATAAGAGATATGCTAAAAAAGCTTAAAATAATGGAGCCTGTGGATATGTTAGATAGCCTGTTGGCTACAAAAAATATAACATATTTAACAAAAGCAATAGATATGACAAAGGAAAGTGACCTAATTTCTTACTATAAATTATATAAGATTGCAGAAAAATTAAAAAATATATAGAGGAATCATTATTTATTTCGTGTAAAATAAATTAACTCTATTAATAGTTTTATAGGAGTATGACATGGATAATTTCAGATTCATCACAAACATTAAGAACCCTTGTGGGGGTGGACCAACTCTGGACGAATTCGTACAGGGTGTACTTCAGAAAGAAGCTGCTGGTAAGGCTGCTCCTTGTGAAGAAGGTGCAAAAGGACAAGTTATTAGTTTGCCTGCTGATAAAGAGTTTCAGAAGGGCGAATCAGTAACTGGCAAGAAAGACGGAAAGAAGTCTAAGAAAGAGGCTTCAGGTAAAGCCAAAGCTGAAGGCTGCAAAGGTGAAGGACTTGAGATAAGTCTTCCTGCCGATAAAGAATTCCAAAAGGGAGAATCGGAAGACGGAAGCAAAGTCACACCAAAGAACAAAAAAGTAAAAGCTGAAGCAAAGTCGAAAACCAAAACAGCTTCTTCAAAATGGGTTAAGATTTCGAATCTTAATGACAAACAAAAGGGCTGGTTAAAAAAATACTGGTCAGTTTTGTACCCACGCGAATACGTAGATGCAATGATACAGGACAGATAATATAAATAAGGAGTCAGAGATGAGTGTGATTCCATCAGGGAACAGACGCAAAATGGAAGCTCAGGACTACGTGAGCAATCTATCCGCATCTTCTGTATTAGATGGGCTTTTTAAGAAAGTTTCTGCAACGCTAAACCTTGATAAGCCAGAAGAAGAAGCTGTATTATCTCCTAGAGAAAACACAGCAATGCCTCAAACAGATATTAAACAAGATATTCAGCCAGACATAGAAAAAGAAGGAATAGAAGAAAACAAACCTGTACCAGACGTTAAAGATGTGATGAATCAAAGCAACGTTCTACCAGGTAAACAAACCGAGATTATGGTTGTAGATATTAATGGGGCAGTCAGAGAAGATGAGCAGGGCAAACTAGCCAAACAAATACTTACAATGCTTGCTCAAAAAGGATTTACTAGACCAGGAACTTTTATATTAAAGCGATTTGACCTTAGTAATGGAATCGAATTAACTGCTATTCCTAAAGCTGGGCCAGCTATATCCACAAGGACAAAGGGATAAAAAATGATTATTTCAAAACATTCATATAACAATACTTTTGATAACTTTTTTCAAAATTATAATCCTGAAAATGAGACGAAACCAGATAACCAAAGCATGATCAAAGTTGCTTCTGGTTGTATTTCTTGTCCTTATTTTGGGAATGTTTCATCTGACAAATGTAACTCATGTGTTCATGCAGCTGGTCTAGTATATTCTGATGGAGAACAATATATAAAGTGTTCATATGTTTCGGGTACAATGAAAAAAGAAGCCTCATCTGTACAGGCCATTCATTGGGAAAACGGTGCTCTTCCAACTATAGAGCATTTCAACAAAATAAGAGAAGACACCAAAACGAAACTAGAAGAAGAACTAAAATATGCAGCACATAACATTGGTGTCCAGTTAGCTCAGAATAATCTAGATGAATTTGTTGCTAGTGTCACAAAAGAGAATATGTATGGTAGAGCACTTGAAAAGGCAGCAAAAAATTATGTGTCTAAATTAAACGAAAAAATAATGCCTGCCGATAAGAGAGTTCACACTGGTAAACTAGACGATGTGTTTACAATTGTATCAAAAAGCAATAAAACTGTACTTCCTAATATTTCGTCATTAGACAAAAATGATAGTCAGAACTGTGGTTATCTTGGATCCGCCAAAAATCCTAATACAATATGGAATTCTGAGGCGTTAACTAAAGCGGCTCAGACTCCTTCTAGTGATGAGATCACAAAAGGTTTAAAAACCGCGAAAGAACAGGAAAAACAATCTTTTAAGGAATCGTACTGGAAGGCACTAGAAGATCGACTTTCAGAAAAAGGCCTGATATCTAACTCAAAAATTCACTCATTGGCATCATCAAAAGCTGACACATTTAATGGAACAATCCCACAAAATGCAATGGGTATATTCGGAGAAAACAAAGAATTCAGCAATTTGCCAAATAAAACTGCGGGAGAAATGCTGTCAGTAGAAAACCAAAAAAGAGCAGACAAAAAAACCGAATCTAACAAAGAAGCAAAACCAGCAAAAGCACAAACACTAGAGAGTAATAATTGGTTATTTAAAGGTAATGTTTAATTTAAAAAACTACAAATGTGCGGAGTCAGAACAAAGTAGTGATGTCGCCAGTTTAGCAATAAAAGGTGATCTTGCTCATTTTCCAGAACAAGCCAAAACAGTAATAGATAAGACAAATAAAACATTAGAAAGTAATACTCCAGATAAATCCAAAATAGAACAAATTAAAAATATACCACAAACCAAAGCAGACCGAGAAACATTAAACAATTATGGAATGGTTGATGCATATGTTAGACTTATGCGATATCTTAGGGACCGTCAGCCAGCAGAAAGAGTTAAGCTTTTTGATAGTGTAATGGCAAATCTTCCAGTTGGTCAACGATGGACACAAGGAGATGTTGCCAGAGCAAAAGATTTAGTACAGAAAGTAGAAACAAATAACTTAACAGTTGAAGACAGAATGCTGATAAACAGTGCTGCTGTACAAACTCTTGGACAAACAATATATAACCAAATTGCTCCTCAATTAAAATCTTTGTTAGACAAACAGCAAGCTTATTTAAGGAAAAACCAAATTAAAGCCTCATCAGATAAAATAAGTAAAAATGCTCAAGAAATGAATTTATCTCAACAAAATGGACAAAATCAACAAAATCCTCTTCCAATACTTCCTGTAGAAGATGTTGGTGAGTTTATAAGCAAAATGCTTAATATACTAGGGTCAGGAAACGAAGAGTTATATAATCAAGCACAGTCTGAAATACAGAGTAATGTTTCTGAGGCTCTCGAAAGTGATGCCTCTAGTGGACTAGATTTTTTAAAGGAAAAATATCTAGGAGACATTATGAATGAAGAAGAAATTGCAATAACTCTAACAAAAATTTTTAGTCTTCTTCCTGCTGTACAAAACTCGGGAGGACAAACAAAGGAACCAGTTATGGCAAAAACATTTAATTTGTCACAGCATATATTAAACAATGATCCCAAATATAGAGAAATATTACAAAAAGAAGCAATGCAAAAGGAAGCGTATACAAATCTAGGAGATGCCTATCTTATTTATGGACCAACAGAAAAAAGGATTTGTCCAAAACTAAGAGGAAGAGGAGGCGGGAAAGCTGGAGCAGCTGATGTAGTTTCAGAAGAAATATGTCGTTTTCATTGTCTTGACGGATTAGTAATCGATGATAATAAAACAATTTGCGGAGAAGCCATTTTCCGTGGAAGTGTAATGGATAAATTTTCCAGAGAATATGTAGATAAAGATGGAAATATTGTTGGCGGATACTTAAACAAAAGGTTTGAAATCAATAGAAATGTCCCTGAAGAAAACAAAATGAGACTAAAACCAGGAGAATTAAGAAAACCGCGTCCAGCAGAATGGGGAAATACTGAATCTAGACTTCAGGCAATGAGAGCAAAAGAAGGAGATAGTCGAGGATATGAGCCTGTAACTAATTCTGGCGATCCATTTATTTGGTCAAGTGATGTAGATCAAAATAACGTAGAACAATCACAGGAAGATCGTGACAAAAGAGAAGAGGCAAGTGGACATCAAACCGTAGAATATACAAAAAAAGATAAACAAGAAAATAATCCCAAAATGCCTAAAACTGCATCAGCAGGAATAAGTCAGCTTCATTTTTTGTTAAAAAAATTAGAGGCTGCTGCATCACCAATTGAGGCGGAAGAAGTAACTAATTATGCAATTAGGGCATTGCCTCAAGATCTACTAAAAGTTTTTTTGCAAGAATCTGACAAGAAATTTGCAGATAAACCAAACAAAACAGCTCAATTATATGAAGGTACTAGTGACGGATGGGAAAATCAACCTGCCCAAGTACCACCTAGCAGAGAGACGAAATTAAAAAAATACCCTTTTGAGTCTTCATACAACATAAGACTAGAAAGAGCGATTAATAATGTTGCTGCGATACTTGATGTAGATGGATTGTCAGTAGTCCAGGCAGGGGATAACAAATACAGATATATGGTCAACGGAATACAAGAACTTGCCAAATTTATTTATATAGAAGATCAGCGTATTTTGTTTGTTAAAATATATCCTGTACCTGGAATAGTATCTAATCCAGTTTCTAGAGCTATAAAGTTTTTTGAGTCTAATTTAATTCAAAAAATTCATGATCTATTTGAGTCTGCTATGGCACAAGATGCTGGTCCGAGTTCTTTCGCTTCAAATAAAAACCAAATAAAAAGGTCTTTTAACGCAAAAGAACATAAAATGGCTCAATCTATTTTAGAAGAAGAAGTTATTCCTCAAAGAAATATGACAAGCAAAAATTCTCCTGTTTCTCCAGAAGAAACTCCAATGGATAATACATATGATGAAATTTTATATCAATTATCAGTTGCTGAAACGGAAGAAGATTTTAGGCAACTAGAAGAAACTGTTTCCAGGTCTAATTATCCTCCAAAAGAAATCGAAACCCTTATCAATATAATTAATAATACTAAAAATTCAAAGCTGGGTGAAGAATCACCAGCAGAACCATGGAAGACCAGAACTAATCCTCATAGTCAATCTATCAGAAGAAATACTCTTGATAAAGAAATAGACGTTGATGCAGAGGGAATTGATGAATCCAGATTTGCATCTAAAAAATCTTTTAATTTAAACAAATTTAAAACTGCTCAAAATCTAAGAGAACCAATGTATAGAAAAGAAGATGGAGCAAGGTTAAAAAACATGGATTTTGGCGAAAATCTTCCACAAGGAATAGTAACCGAAGAACCAGATGAATCAGATGGACCTCAGTCAATAAATGAAAGAGATTTGATTCTAGAAGAAATAAAAGAAGCTCGGACTCCTGAAGAATTTATGTTTATAGAAGACAAAATAAGAGAATCTATTATTCCAGACATACAAAAAAGACTTTTATTTACTACTCTTGAAAGAAAAAAAACACAAAGATTACAAAGAGGCGTTTTTTCTAAATTCAATTTGTCTAATTTTAAAAAAGCACAAATGACAGGACCAAGAGGACCATACGGAATAGATAATCCTCAATCTGATGATCTTGGTTTAACGCCAGATGTACGCGACTATGACGAAGATGCAGTAGAACCAGAATCAAGCTCAATGACAGACGAATATATAAGTCAAATAAATAATGCTGGAAATGACGAAGAAATTGACAGACTTATATCAGAAGCTCATGGACAAGCATCGGAGTTGGGGTTAAGTCAAAGAGATTTGGATGAAATAATGGATTTTGCAATAAGTAGAAAAGAACACAAAGAAGAGGAACCAGGTGACCAAAACTCTGGTCTAACTTCGTTTTTGTCAAATATACAAAAAATTAAAACAGCAAAAGCGGCAGGAAAAATAACAGACCTAGATATGTATAGTCATTATATTGAAGCAATGGAATCTGTTGATGATCTTGAATATCTAAAACAAATAGAAAACACTTTAGTAAATGCAAATATTTCTAATTTCTTTCTAAGAAAACTAAGCTCAGTAATTATTAATAAAAGAATAGAAATATCAAATCCAAATTTTAAAACAGCCAAGAAAAAGAAAACAAAAGGTGTTACATATAAGGGAGAAAAATTTAAAGTGAATCCGTGGGCAGTATGTAATACCACAACTAAAGGCAAAAAAGAAGAACCAGAAAAATTTGAGCGTTGTGTTAAAAGGGTAAAAAGTAAAAGCAAAGCAGGGAAAAAGGCTTTTAATCTAAACAGGTACAAAACCGCACAAATGGATGGATTTTCACAAGACGGACTTTATTATCAGGAACCATATGATTTAGGAGGAAGCTATCCAAGTACATATAAATGTCCAGTATGTGGATATAAAAGAGAAGGAATAAAATCAAAAGATTATTTAGGGATTGCGGCTGTTCACAGAGAAATTTGTAGTGGACAACCTGGAGTACCTCCAGAACCTTTGCCAGATAAAGTTTTTAAAGGCTCAGAATGGTATAAACCCAGAATACTAAAAGCCAAAACAAGAGAAGAATTAAGAAAACTCAGAACAGAAGTTGCTCACATGTATGACAAAGAAGAAATACCAGAATTATTAGATATAATAGACAATAGAATGGCAACAATAGGATTTTCTGCAAACTCTAATTCAGAAATAAAATCCGCCCAATTAGATACTAAAAAAAAAATTTAACAGCTAGCACAAAATGGAACCCAGACCCAGTCGATCAAAATGAATTAAAAACAATTCTGTTAAAAAAAATATCTATTCCACAATTCAAAAATAAACTTGAACAATCTCTTGGCCTAAGCGATATCTCAGAAGAATCACTTGCTGGAATAGCCCTAGAACAAGCAGAACAAATCAATAGAGCCGATATAACAGAAGATGTAGTTCAGGTTTGGCTGAATCATAGTGGTTCTATAAAAATTACATTAGATAAAACAGAAAATGAAGAGAATGATTCAAAAATACAAAATTGTCATTTTTGCAGACAAAAAACAATGTTTAAAAAAGATAATACTTCTGATTGGCATTGCACAAATTGCGGAAATGAAGAAAAACTTAAAATGAACACAGAAATGGTAGACCCATTTTTGAGAAACCTGCCTTACGGAGGCTCAGTAAAGATTTATTCCACAGAACAAGAAACCAAAACTGCAAACATCCCCTTACAAAACGGTATAATAAACAAGAAACGTAGAAAACAACTAGAACATCAAATGGATGTAGATGATTCCGCAAAAGCCTTGGCTCTTGAAGAATAAAAGGATTATTGTTTATGGCAAATCTAATATTACCCGGAGACCCTGAATTCAACGACCCTAAATATAAAGAAGGATGGGGAGATCAACTTCCACCAAAAGAAGCAATGCAAAAAAGGGTGGATGAACTAAATAAAACTGGCAATTATGGCTCCCAAAACTATGCAATGCCAACTGCTGCCAATACCCCGTTTTCAAAAACAGCACAATCGTCTAGCTCAAATACAATTTATACAAACCCAATGTGGTTTTCTCCATTACATACTCCACAAAATTGGCAAACCGCGTCAAGACGCAGAGAGGTTTATCAATGGTGTCGTTTTTTCTATGAGTGTTTTACTACAGAAAATTTGATACTTATGGCAGATGGTACTGAAAAGGAAATAGA